>Ga0206123_10001024_pt1 | contig 26922 bp, 26 predicted proteins | sample Helgoland_Spring_2_FD_160086 | JGI IMG/M metagenome (GOLD analysis project Ga0206123, IMG submission 160086) | Pelagic subsurface seawater microbial communities from Kabeltonne, Helgoland, North Sea - Helgoland_Spring_Bloom_20160316_1 | ecosystem: Environmental > Aquatic > Marine > Epipelagic ...
TGTAGGCCCCAGGAAGCTTGGTTACCAAATGCGTCCTCCACAGCTCCATTACTTTTCGCGACCGTTCCTACACTTAACTGCCAACTCCAGGGTTTGGCGGAGCTGTTCGGAATCTTCTGCAAGTTCAACACCTCTGATTGACTCGCATCTCGATCGTACCGGTTGGCATACATCTCTCCGTCGATGAAGGTGCCAATTGAGTCCCTTACTACCCAACACTCCGTTTTACTCTTCACCAAAATCCAATTTTTTTTCTTTGCCACCTTTGACTGTTCCTTGCACGGAAAAATCAATTCCGATTTCCGAAGTTTTTTTTCAATATTTTTTTCAATCAAAGCCAGAAAGTATTCCTCTTGATCATCATGCCAATACACACTTTCAATCTTCAGCTCCAGTGAAGGAGGTAAGGTAAATCGATCTCTAACCCTCGCTCCAGAGTTCCAATGCTCCATCAATTCTTCACCATTCTTCACCACCAGGGTAAAAAGGAGGTGCTGTGCTTCAGGATAAACGACATAACTGCCTCGCACATCAATCTTGCCAAAAAATTTCTTTTCGCAATAGACTTCAATGGCTAATCCCGCATTCCCCCTTTTTACATTCATGTGAATAGGACGCACTTCTACCCGATTATTCTGGGCTTCTGTAAAAAAGCGCTCATACATACCCATGTATTCGCGTATCGGCAAGTCAACATCCTTCTTGTTTTGATTGTAGAATGGGACATCGAGCACATGTGTAGCGTCCTCTGAAAACAACCGGAAAAACTTATCCTTTGTCCCCCCCCGAGATTTAAGCTATGTGTATTTCCGTATCGCTGGATGACTGTCCAGGCTTCGTATTTCGCCTCTCGCTCAAGACGCAATTCCAAATCAGCTTGAGACTGGCCGAGTGAAAACCCACTCGCGAGCATGAGGAATAGCATGAACAGCACGCTCGACCTTACATACGCGTTGAAACTTCGAATTTCAGAAATCATATATTCTAAGCTCAGATTTACCATATGGCTTGCCTCCAGAAGTTCAAATCCTTTCCTTTTTGGTAATAATTATCAAAATCAGAAATGCGATACGTTCGCACCCCGCATGAAAAGCTCTTCTGCACATTCACACTCGGTGGCAACTCATGTTTACTGTAATAGTAGGAACTAATAGTGGATGAATCCTCCAATTCTCTGTAATACTGATCAACCAACTCGTGGCATTGACGCTGCCATTCAATTTGATTTCGAGCTCGGTGCACGGGCTCAAGCCCGTCCAGCAGATCGGTGTGCGAATTGAAGACAGTGAGCAGATCCTGATAACGCTGTGGCTTGTATTGCCGTTTCCTCATGCGATCCAGACGCACGATTAATTCATCCGGAGCACCTGGTTGAAAATACAGCTTGTACAAAACGAACGCCTTCGAATACTTGGGGAACTCACGCTGCAGCTCACTCATGATTGGAGGCTTTAAGTCAAATTGGTTGACCATGTTACGGAGCTCCGTGTATTCCAATTCAGGGGGGACAGATCCAAAGCCAGAACCCACCCACGCGTTGAATCGTTGGTCAAAAAGCTCCACGGCCTTTTTCCCCAATTTTTCGGTTAGCTGGTCTTTTTCAATTGGGTCAAGATTGGACTTTTGAACACTGTCGAGCAGGGCTTCTACACTTTCAAAAGCGTTGGACGGATGCAACTCCACAGAATCAATGGCATTGATCATCCGAGCCAGTTCATCGGAAAGCCTGATTTCTGGATCTGGCTTTTGCCCTTCACCCTTGTCCATGGTCAGCCAATACACCCCTCCACCCAGAATGGAAAGCAACAACAAGAACGGGAGCCAGCGTTTGATGTTCATTCCTGCAGGGTTTCGATGTATTTGTCTTTTTGGAAGGGGAAGTGGTCCTGGCTGGCAGGAAAATCGTCCCCGTCAACATCGCGGTCCTCGTGAAGGATGTTCAGCTGGATTTGAGCAAAGGAGAAGTCGAAGTGCTTGGGTACAGCCAACGAAATGCGATCCTCATCGGCGGGCACTGATTCAAAACGCAGCGCAATTTCCAAGGAGTCAGCGTACTTTGTGGAACGAATTTGAATGGACCCTCGTGACCCCAATTCCTGATTGAAAACTGTTTCCAACTCTTGAATGTCCTCAGTCGAAATCGCCTGCTTGGTTGAAAATCGGTAAAGACGCTCACACCCGTCAAAATGGTATTCTCGCCAGTGCAATTCTTCCAGAAACCAACCATCCTCAAGGTCATCCAAACGAACAAGGAAATCTTGGTATTGACAGTCTTGTTGTTCGTCCAAGTAATTCATCGCTTTGGGATCTGCGCAGCCTTTACCAACACCACCTGAGCCTTCCTGATCTGAACCCTGGTAAACTACCACTACATCCGCTTTTTTAGGCGCGAGCAAATAATACCCTAGGCCAATAGCAACAATCACCAAGAACACCACACCACCAACGAAAGACCAGCGAATTGGTGGTCTTTTCTGGCTAGCTTCAAATTTTTCTTTGGCCCTTGCAAGTTCTTCTTCTTGTGCTATTCTCAGCTGTTCTGCTCGCGCTTCCTCTTCCCGCTGACGGGCGAGTTCGAGTTCGTGATTGTAATCCTCTCGGTCTTGTTCCAAAAGCTCTGGCAATGCCCCATGTGAATGAACTTTCATTACCCCAAACTTTCCATCAGTCGGTGCATCCATGGGAAGGCGACCGAATAAAACAGACAAGTTCGAATGACGGAGACGACAGACCTGCCGGATGGCCTCGAGCAGTTGGTCTTCAGATTCCGTTCCTGAGATTTGCCAAGTCATCGGTTCGCTTGATTCCTTGGGTGGTGGTATGAGCGTGACCGTTTCGTATGTGCCCGACTCCGGAATCGACGCAGGTCTGCTGTAGACTTTAGTCGTTGATAGAATGGCCGTTGCGGCCTCTAACTGCTTTTGCAATTGAATCAATGCGTCTCCGTTTGGACACATCCCACGATCAAAAACCTGAGTAGCTGCCAGAAACCCAGTTCCGCCTGGCACTTTGATGGTGTCAAAATGCGTCAGAGCGAGGCGATTCCGTGATGTATCGAGGCGCCACTGAATGCCCGAAAGAGCAGCATCAATGTAGGAGGCGCGCCAGTCAAACGGAATACGCCCTTCAAAATCGGCATATGGCCAGCCGGGTAATTCCCAAATGGATGCGCTAAACTCGCGCGCGGCTCCTTCTTGTCCCCAAAAATGCGTTTCCATCATATCAGCTCTCGATTCAATTTTTAGGCAGTTTTCTCACATCGATGCTCTCGCAGAGCTTGGCGATGTATTCATCTACGAAAACATGGTGTCGCCCCCCACGGATGTACTCATCCTGAACAAAATCTTCCCCAACGGAAAAGGGGACCACATCAATCTTTTTCACCCCTGCAGCTCTTATGGTGTTAACCAAGGTCATAAACTTCTTCTCTATCTCCTTTAACACCTCTGCCGACAATGCGGGATTGCTCTCCGGTGTGAAAGACTCGAACTCATCCACCTTGGTCACCAAGAGAATGACTTTGTGTGTTCGCTTCAGCACTTTTCGCGTCCGAAGCAATTCAAACGCCATGGTCAAATCCTGGGCCTGATTCAATTCATTGTTCTTCACATCCAAGACAATGGTGATGACTTTGGGATTGCGGGAATCAAGCCAATCCAAGTTAACCAATGAAGACTCTTCAGAGTCTCGCTTACTGACCAAGTCCCGCACTTTGTCACCGGCCATTTCAATCAAATTAACCGGTTGGTACCTGCGGCGGGTCAAGTCGACCACCAAATCCATTGGCACAAAATTGAACCCGACGATTGGGGTTGATTCCGGGCACATGTTGAGATCGTAAGAGCTAATTAGGTACTTGCGGTACTTGAACCCTGTTTCATGTATTGATGAAAAACTCGGCCCCAATAACATTCCGGTGCTGTTCAATCGCCCAATGACGGCGGAAAGCATAGCTGACTTACCACTCCCGGGAATTCCCATTACCCATAGGTCGGTCTTGTTGGCTGGCAATGTTGGAATGCCTTCCCATTCAGGGAATCGATTTTCGGTGAAGTGCCGAAAAATATCACCCCAATTGTCCTCTGATAGTTCCAATTTTTTTTGAGCCTCAGCCGGAGTCATTTTTCCGTCCACCACGCGGGCCACCATTTCCCGTAGGGTGACTATTGGCTTCGAACCACCCACACTCGTATCGTCTTCGTCATCCCCATCACGATCGTATTCGCACGAACCGTCATCAACAGTTGCCTTGGGATTGAAGTTCTTTGCTTCGGGGTCAATGCAACCAGGAATTGGAGGTGGCTCTGACCCTGCGATTTCAGCAATCCGCTCTTCCGGCATCCCCCATTCACGTGCGTCTTCCACCGACAACAGCCCGTCAGAAATCGCCTTCTTGTATGCGTCGTTAGAGACGGTGTAAGGTGATCGTTCACGTGCATACTGCCGCAGTGTGTTCTTTTCTTGATCGGTTAATGGCATCGTCGGGTTATGGTTTAAATCTCAATTGAAATACCTGTCTTACTTGACGTCGATTGAGCAGAAAGGCGCTCCGAAAAGTCCGCGAAATAAAGTGGGAACAGACTCATTCCCATCAGACCGAACAGAATGGCCGCAACCTTGAATCCCCACCCTTTGCAAAATAGCAGATCCCAATCGCTGCAATCAAGCTCTGTTGTTCCCATGTTTCCGATGTTGGGTCGGGAGCCCAAGTCCAGGCACTGGAAACCGGCAATTTGTTGAGCATGGTGGGTCTGGAGGGAACCAAACAACGAGTCCAAATCGTTCGACTCGTCCTGGATCGCATACTGGTACAGTCGGCTGCTGAATCGATCATCGTTCATTCTGGATAAGAGGCGCTCAATGGCGATTTGACTATTCGGCTTGGTGGAAAACTGTTCCTTCATGTCTTCTTGAAGCTGGCTCAGGAGATTGGCCCCACCGTTGCTGCATTCCAAAGCACGATCAGAGTCAAAACACAGGCTCAATTCCTCGGCAGTCCTTGCTCTCTTTGAAGACGAAGACAAGCCACTGCATTCCTTACACCGGCTTTGGAGTGTTTGATTCACTTCCAATCCATCCCTTTGGTAATCTAAGTTGATTAGAGTCAATGCCTCTGTTGCCCGCTTCTCGATTTCGCTAAATTCTTGCTGCTGCTCCGGACGCAAACTGAATTCATTGCACAGGGCGGCCCCACCTAAGAACACAAACCCTGCAAAGGGGACGATCAACATTCCTGCCGCTACTGCGCCTCTAGCATTGGAATCAACATCGCTCGACGTTCGCATTTGAATGACGCGGTAAATCAACGCGTAAATACAAATTCCCACCAAAGCACTTGCAATGGCTGCGTAAATGAAGTTGCCTTTGAACACCAACAAACCACCCTGGAAACTCAGGGCCATGACCATCAAAACGGAAAATAACAACAGAAGGAAGGTCCACACCGGAGCGTCCTTCCAGTGGTTATCCCATATCTCGTAATTTCTTTTTGCCATTGCCGGTTAAATTAGCGATTCGGACGCGGAAGTTTTTAAAAGTAATACTTCTAAATCTAAAAAAGGAAATTGTCCAGCACCTCCAAATTGCCAATCATTGCTCACAGGCTTCATGCGAAACAAGCCCTGTTCGTTATCTATGGTCATAACCAGTTCACCCTCGAATTGATCCTGTTCCCAAGCGCCTGTTAACGGCAGGTCACCGCTGAACCATTGCGGAATATCACTTCGATGGCGGTAGCGTTCATGCGCCAATTGCCCCGGGCATATTCATCATTGCACTGGGTGCATTGAAAAGTTCCGTCTTCTTGAAATTTCAGTTCAATGCGCTCAGGGCTCTCCTTCTCCGCATCCATCGTCCAGCGCCCAGCGATAGGCGGAGGCAGCGTGGACAGCAAAAACCAATTCTCCATATCAACGGTCGAAACGGTCGAGGGCAGAGAAGCAAACAAACTTCGAATCTCCTCGTTCCTCAATTGCGGATTTGCACTTCGAACCAATCCCGCAGCGCCTGCGACTTGGGGACACGCCATGCTCGTACCGGGCATCTCAATGGCATCTCCCCCGACCGCGCAGCTCAAAATCCCGTCTCCTGGCGCAGCAACACAAACAACAGGCGCATCCAATAGCCGTGTGCCGCTGGGAAAGTTGGAAAACTCTTCTGCCAATCGGCCTGATCGATCAGTAGCCGCAACGTATATGGGCAAATTGCTGCGGTGCATAGGGTCCAATTCAAGCGGAACGGCATCGTTTCCAGCGGCGATGACAAATAAGGTATTCGTCTGCTCGCCAATGGCATACAATTCGTTCCAAAACGAGGCCTCGTCACGTGTGACAGCGAAATAATGTTCCAACGAATAAGCGCCTGACTCATCGACGAAGTAGTCAGGCTGGATGGATGAACCCAGGGACAGGTTGATGACATCTGCCCCGTGATTCATGGCGTAGAGAATGCCGTCAACGATGTGTGTTGATGATAGCCCTTCCTCTTCATGCGAAGACGATAACTGAACGGGCATCCATGAACATCCGTGTGCTACACCCGCCGTCCCGATTGCATTGGTAGGTTCACCTATGGCCAGTCCCGCTACGTGGGTTCCGTGGATGATACCACTGTTGGCGTAAACCGTGCGGTCTCGGTACGGTACGTGGTAATTGAATGTGGTATCCTGATCCAAATCCGGATGATTTAAATCGAAGCCAGAATCCACGACGGCCACGGTAATTGAAGGGCTTCCAGTTTGCAGTTGCCATCCCCCCTCTGCATTGATGGCTTCCAGATGCCAACCGTCTCGACTGGATGCATTCACACTGCCAGAACTGATTTCAAAAATTCGCTCCGGCCAAACGAGCAAGTCATATTCACTCATTTGCAGCTTCAACAATTCGGCAAAGGCGTGGTAGTCCCCCTCTCCAATGTCGAATTGCACCCTGCGTGTTTCCATGCAATAGTCTGTAACGGAAATTTCTGGATCCGAAATGGCCGCTTGCAAGGCTCGGAGGTACTTAGGGAAATCGACATTCCTTCGCTTTGGGTAAGTATTTACGCGGCCTTTGGCAATCCGACCGCCCGTTTCGGGGTCATCCATGATATCACCCTCGGAGATTGGCTCCATATTGTTTGGAGTGTCCGGCGTGAATCCTGGAAGCGGATTAACCGCCGTTCGACCCGTCACAGGCGAATAGTGAAGGTGCGACCGGGAATCGCCATTGCATCCGTCCAAGCAAAGGAGCAAGATCGCAAGCACGCACAATATGGCCGCTACGGTCAGCCAAGGCCACCAGGGGCTCCGCTGGCGGGCTTCCAGAGTTGCCGGTTGCTTACCAAGCTCCATTTCGTCGATGGGATCAACAATGACCTCTTGCTCCTCTTCGCCAATGCCTTCGCTCCCCCGTTGACCTTCTTCATCTCCTGACTTCTCCTTCTCCTCTTCACCAATACCATGACGAACTATCGGCCGATAAACGTCCTCAGGTTCAAATTCCAAGCCCCAGACCAGACACAGGTGTTGGTCGCCATCCGCGTACAGCTTGGAATTGCGCAAGATCTGTTCGAGCCAGCCGTGAGGCACTCCATTTTTATTACCCAGACGCAAAACGGTCGCTTCTCGCTCTAAAAACAAACGGTCGGCCGCCTGTCGAATGGGGTCCGATTCGCCCAAAGCATTCACCTCGCTCAGTCCCTGACGGGAGCTCAGAAACTCAATCTGACGCCCTCCTACTCCACCGGGAACGCTCCTCGGCTTTGCCAGCTCAAATCCGGCACTTCGAAATATCCGAACCAAGCTTTCTTCCCGCTTGTGGGCATCCATACCATCCAGCTTGAGGGCGCGGATGGGTTTCTCATTCGATTGACCAAATGCTTCGAGGCTAAACATGGCAATTACGGGTAGCTAAAATTGACTGTAAGGACAGCATCCTGATTCTCGCCATTCAGAGAATAGCTTTTCACATCGACATCGGTCCCTTTCCTGATTTGAACGGTGGCATCAATAGGTCTTCCCCGCGAGGTGGCACGCCGCTCGTAAAGCGAAACGACAATGGTGTAGTCCCCCCGAGGAGGATTTTCCCAGAATACATTCTCAATGGGATTGTTTTCGATGGTTCCAAAATTGCGATCCACATCCAATTCACCACCCGAGGATGACCTCCGGCTTTTGTAGTAGATAACCGTTCCGCCAGGCTCTCGCACCGCCAAGTCCAGATCATCTGTCGTATTCCACGCTAACGATATCGTCAATTCACCTGTACGTCCTCCCGCATCCGCCCGACGCTCATCCACCTCATCTCGGCTTACCACATCCTCTTCAACGGGTTCAGGAGTATAGTCAATTGCTACAGTACGCTCGCAACGGCAACATGAATTGATTCCTTCGTCCAATGCTCCAAATGCTGCGTACAATCGGCTGGTGTCGGGGCATCGTCGGGTTGATTGGAACAGCAGAAGAAAGCCCAGAAAGACACACAACCCCGCTAGGCCCCACCAAGGCCATTCATGCTTTTGAAAGTATTGCTTCAGGCGTTCCATCCTCTGCCTCATCTTCCATCATTACAACGCTGATCCACCTGCGTCTGCAACTCCAAAATCTGTCGTTCAACATCCGTTAAATCGCAGGGCCTCATCCCAGAAAAAATGAAGGCCACAATGGAGGCCAAGAGAAATCCTGCTCCAAAAATCACGGCAACCTCTTTTGAGAAAGAAGGAAAGGAACGAATGCTCGCAGTGGAATTCATTATCTGTCCTTCAGCTGCTCCAGTCTCCAGCTCAGAAACTGCGTCACGTTCATTGCTGTCGCCTGACATGGTTGGAAGTTCATTCTGTTTCATGACGTATTGACCGGCTTCGTCCGGCAAAAAGTTGTCACTATGGTTCTGAAAATCAAAGCCTAGACAACACCGCCACACCAGCGCTTCGCTTTCCTCATCAGCGAGCAACAAGGTTGCATTTTCAGGAGCGAGGTATTGTTCGACATCTGCTTCTGTCAATCCAATTTCAGTATGAGCTTGGGAACCGAGTATTGCGCTCAGCGCCTCCTTCCTCCAATCGCGAAATGCGTATCGTAACTTACGAACCCGCTCTGGGTTGGTATCTCCCAGGGTTCCGACCTCGATGAATTGCGCCTCATGAGTGGCATCGATGAGAAAGGAAACCCGCTCACCTTCCACTTCGAACTCCGATGCCAAAGGGTTCAGTAAAGATTCGCCTCCGAACTGCGCACTGAGCGTTTTTCGCAACCATCGGTTGACCTCAGCACTTCTGCTGACATCCCCAAAAATCGGCTTCTTCCGATTGGAACTAAACGTAAACGTTTGCATCAAATCTCAATCGCTTTTAGCTCAATCAGAATCCTAGACAGCGCTTCATTTTCAGCTGGGTCATAATTGGCAAACCCACAGTTCACAATGAACAAATTGCTCAAGCGCTGAAGCCAACCCGCGATGAGGTCGATGCCAGGCTGCTGGTGCACTTGAGGCAGTCTCGACAAGGGCTGCGCCCCAAAAGATGAAGTGAGTGCATCGTATGCTTTAAGGGCATTCTGAACACGATCAGAAGCCGTAAACCGAACTTTTTCCAATTCCGACTCGGTGTAATAGGAATCATCCGCAAAAAACATAAACTCGTTCCACTGGTGCGCAATCAATGCACCCAAGCGTGGAGCATCAATCTGACCCATGACAGATAGTTCCGGCTGGCCGGCCACGAATTCGGAAATACGTTCAGCAATTCTTCTCGTTTTCATGCCCTGAACGAGCTCTTCGAACATGGAACGCAGCACATCGCTTGACAAAGCACCCACCGTTAAGTGACCATGTCGCTCCTCATCGAAAACCAAGCAGCGTCCTCGGAAGTGCTCCAGCGCTTGTTCAATCAATGGGCTGCTTCTACTCGCCTCGTTTTCTGAAGGAAATAAGTTTTTAAGGTCTACTCCCCAAACATTCCATCCGCTTTCGATTGCGCTTTCACTGTCTGCCATTCGATAGTGCGACCTAAAGGCCTCTAAGCATTGAGCCGGGGTCATCGACTCAGTTAAGAAAGGATGAAAAAGCAAGAATCGCTCGAGCGCTTCCGTGTCGGTCCCTGTAGAGGTGACAACCTGCGAATTCAACCACTCGGTCACATCCTCAGCACTCAACTTGAGCGCCGATTGCAATGCCACTATTGCACCTGGCTCGATTGCCGCGAGGGCATTTAAGGCTAGATTCAATTCGGCAGACAGACGTTCGGCCTGGGCATGCTGAGCAGCGATGTCATCGTCGTGATAATGGCGGCTCAACTCGTCGAGCGCCTTTGTCTTCGCATCGCGTAATACTGATTTGGCATGCACTTCAATGGCCGCACTGCTTGAGGCACGCTCCATGGCCTGAATAATTGGAGCGCTACCGTCTCGATTCGGCATGGCACATGCGTCCCAAGTGGCCTCTGGGTCTTCCAAGTATTTGTTACACCATTCCGAAGCGATAAAACTTTCTTTCAATGCCGCCTGGAAATCTTCAGCAGATTTAAAATCCTTGTTGGGCTTTTTAATGGGTGCGTAACCCGTCTCTTTGGGTGAATCTGATGTGTAACCAGCAAATGTTTGTTCGGAAAACTCATAATCGCGTAAGGGAAAGATGTTCTTAAAACCTCCTTCCGTAGTCCATTGCTCCGCCCATTTGTTATCTGATACGATTTGATCTTCAAAAAAGTCTTTGAAACGTCTGCTCCATTTTTCGGAAAGGCTATTCAAATGATCGTTCTTCTTATCGAATTCAATTTGCCTGTTGAACCAGGTTAATACCACCATCAAAGGGCTTGAGCCTCGATTGCCAATCAGTTGCTGGCGAGCCACAGCATTTTCACCAACGTTGCTCAAGATCCAATTGTTCAAGACCCTCGGTAGCTTATTTTGACCATCGTTATCCTTATCAGGAATACAAAAAATCAAGTTGTTCACTTCAAAATCCCTCGAGTATTGGTCAAACAAATGGGACACCTTCCCTCTGAGGTATGGTCGATAAATTTGATCGGTGCTCTGTGTAAGGTCATCAGGACTGCGCGCTCCAGGGAAATCCATTATATCGTTCTGTTGCAGGTAACCTGGGATTCCATCATTAGGCACTTGTACCGACAAGACCACCTCTTTCGTCAAGGCCGACAATACGGTAGCTTTCAACGAAATGCTTTGACCTCCCATCAACACCTCTACAAATTCAGCATTTTCCTCGGGCTTACCCAAATGCTCTAGAGATGCTGCGTCGACGATTGCTGCACCTCCATAGTTTTTCCTCAGAACTGAATTCCCAGGGAGATATCCCTCTTCCCCCCAATTTAAGCTTTTCAGACTTTGCAAGAGCTCCTCAGCAATGCTAGTCACACCGGAATGTGCTTCCCATAGCACTGCCAACAACCGAGCGAACAAATCGGGCTGTGTCAGTAATCGATCGAGTTCATTTTGACACATTTCCCAAAAGCCAGCAGCTTCGAGATTCTCCCAATGCGCGTTTTGATCGACAAGGGTTTGCTTTAGATTTCGTTCTAGGTCTCGAAGTGAGTAGCGAATTTCTTGACTAATGGGTAATGTCGGCGAAGGGCCTATTGAATCGATATCTGTTCTCAACGACTCTATTGCTTCAATTGTTACCTCCCGAGTCGTTGGAATGCGTCCTTGAAAATTCTCAAAGTAGGCTTTGCACAGAACGGTGCATATATCCTCCATGGACATGAACCTGACAAGTACCGGATGGGACTTATGCTGAATCGGCTCAATGGTAAATCGAGTGACCACACCGGTTGCCTCTCTGTTTTTTCCAGTTGGGTTGATTTTTGTTAGGAAATCAACCGGCTCTTCGCCTCCTAAGTCAATCTTCAAATCTGGCTCATCACCGCTAAGAATGATGTGCGCCAGGTACGATTTCCCCACTTGACTTGCGCCGAAAAGCGCAAAGACAGGCTTCTTCTCCAGTACCCGCAGAACCTTCCGAACCTTTCGCTGGGAATCTTGGAAACGCGCCTGTTTTTCGCGGTCCATCTTGCCGCTGCGGTCCATCCAATCGATACCCTCTTGGATTTGACGTTCTAATTGATGTCCTATCTGTTTTAAACTCATGACAGTGGCTCGCTCTAGTGAATGAAGACTCCTTTTTCAATCCAAAACTCCTTTTCAGGAAGCGTTTGACCAATCAGTCGGAAATGGCTGTGTGCGATGTCATTTTCTTCGGCGTCTCGCACATCAGAAATGACCAATGACTCGTATCCCTTGCTTGGATTTCGTTGCAATGAGAACGTAAAGGGACCCCGGGCTCGGATTGCATTGCAGTTATTCGTTACCGCTTGGTATGCCTCAGCAGGAGGTAGGCCCTGGTCTAAAGCATTCTTCAAGAATTTGGCTTCATTGAGTTCAATGCGGTAAGCCGGCTTCGTTGGATAATTCGGACTGTCAATACTCGAAACCAGAAGCGACATCGGTTCTGCTCCCTCGAATGAGGATGTGTTTTGATCCGAGCCCATCACTGGCACTTGAGCCCCGCCCTCGATGCGCCAAATGCACCGAGCCGTGGATTTGATTTCCGTTTTGAGGTAATCACAATTCAATTCAAAGCCTGGCAACTTCCTGGTTACTGCACCGTGCAAGGCGATGGAGGCACCCAGCGCTACATGGCTCTTGGTGTCGAGCATGACACCTGACCCATCAGTGAAAGGATGCCAGTTTCCCGGTCTCCAGTGGTTCAGGTTGTGCGTCCGACTCACCATGACCCCAAGGGCCTTTTGGAAGACCTCCTCAAGCGCACGAATGAGGAAAGTGCCTCCGGATAGCAAGACCACATCGCATCCGAGTTTGGACAATATCCCTGAAACAGATTTCATCTGGAGTTCAAAGAATTGGACACAGGTCTCAGAAATTTGCTGCGGGTCGATTCTCCACTTGACCTCTTCCAAATTACACTGGCATTTGCTGTTGAATGATTGCAAGAAGTGCTCGTTCAGCCCCTCTTCGCCAAATACGTCTCGGTAATCAAGCTCATACGCTCCATCTGACTCGTTCGCCCGATTGAGGTATTGGTTCGTCAGTGGCAACGCCAATTGCTGCATGAAACTTCTCAGAAAGCGAATTTGATTCGCATCGTATTGTCCGGTTTCCGAACCAATCAACAAAGCCAGTTGCTGCGCGGGGTCTGTAAGGGAAGAATGGCTTCTGAGGTGGTCAATCAAATTGGGCACCAGAATGCGCTCAACCAATTCCTTTCGCAGGTCGTCGCCTGCCCGCATGAGGCTGTCCCAAAACAACGGCTTTGGCGTGATTTTGACCGCATTTCCTTCAGAGCCGATTACGTGGTCACACACGAGAATATCACACGTCCCCCCTCCCAAGTCCACTGTACCCACTCGAATCCGGTCAGGTCCAGCGGCGTTGAAGGACTTCAAAAAGCTGGAGACGTTTCGATTGAATTGATGCTGAAGCGTTCCGTACATATACAAAATCTGAACGCAAGAAGCCTCGTCGTACATCCAACTCTTGCGATCACCCAAGCTGTCCATGGCCTTCAAAACATCTTGTTCAGATGGATGGATTACAGGCGCTGGAGTATCACCCGGACTTGCGGGTTCACCCGTGAATCTATTGTGGTTCGTTACGTAGGCCAACGCTTGGTGTGCATACCGCCTCAGTGCTGCTTGCTCTGCTTGTAGCATCCCTGTCGGACAGCTTACTACAACATGCCTCAGATGCCGCATCTTCCTTTCATTTCCCATGCGCTTTCGGAAAGACAAACTGTTCATTTGACTGACAGCATGCGCAAAAATCTCAATGAAGAAGAATCGATTAAGCGAGGACTTTGAGAACAGCTGAGGGCCGAAATGTTCATCACCATAAGCGCCGGCTAACCGATTTCCGATTCCATTCATGAGCAAATCCCCACCTTCTGTATAACCGGGAATATGCACTGGCTCACTGGATTCCCCGTCGAGTTTGGTCGGGGCATAATGCCACTCCGCGTCGGAGTTGCTGTCATCCCACAAGTACCTTTTAGGACTTGACAAATACGCTTGGCAATCCTCTTGAATGGCATCGCCCTTTCCGTCGTGGATGATTTGCTGGGCCTCGTATCCGATTCGCATCGCACTTGGCCATTTGAAATCCTCCCCATCCAGCAACATTCCATTCTCCGCGAATGTCGTTTTCTGGAATGCAACGATCGATGGAAAAGATCCGTCAAAGCTGCGGTTGGGCTGGCTGAGATCGAGCATCTCCAAGGAAGCACACTTCCCGAAAAACCCACCCGGACTGGGATTTTCTTCTTGGAGTACGACGCATGAATTGGCATTGCCCAAATCGATGAAACAATCAACGGCAATCTGCTGGTTATCAGGAATAACAAATTCCAAAGATGCCGACCTCGACGCCGCTAACGCTTGAATCACACTCACGTAGCTCGCGAGGGCTTTCCCCTTGCCTTCATCACGTTCCTCTGGCGAACGGTAATATGCCGATTCGAGATAATCCAATCTTCCCGTTCGTTGAGTTCGCTCGTCCAAAAATCGGATGATTGACTTTGCCTTGGATGCAACATTGAATCCATTCCCTTGAACTTCAGCGGTGCTAGTATTGATGCAAAGGGTGCAGTCAAACCCGGTCTCTGCAGGCACGATGAAAATCCTCGGCGCGATACGCGGCTCCATGTGGTCATCGACTCCAGCAATCCGCTCAACGTATGGAATGGGAAGCCAGCGCCCAACCCACTTGTTTATCTCGTTTTCAAGCCTGCCTGGCTTTTCGCAATCTGCAACATTGGTCTGACGGAAAATCGATTTCAATTCAGCCAACCGGTCGGGGTCTGCTCCTACCTTTAAATCAGCCAACTCCTGCTCAAACTTTTCAAAGTCCAATTGGTTAATCATAAACGATTCGTCCTCAATCGTCACCGCATGTACCTCTTGGATAAACCACCGTAAACGGTCAATGGAATTGTACAAGTTGGAGTAGTGGAACGTGCTTTGAGCCGCAAGTTGGGTGAACTGAGGATTCCAATTCCACCTAACAAATTGCAACCCAGTGTTCGAAACGAGCAAATGCATGGAGAGACCGCTGTGAATTATTTGTTTGATTCCATTGCTGAGCCACAATAGACTTCAAGTAAAAAACGTTTTTTTACAATAGGACATCCTGATTACGTGGGAAGGTAGAACATTCAAAAACAAACTCCAAAGAGCCTTTTAATTGCAGTATCAAACATATTCAAGGTATATGCACTAGCGTCTGAAAATTCATCTCGCTCTTGCTAACACCATCACACCTAGTTCCCCCCTCTCAATCCGCGGGGACAAGCCGCTCCAGCGGAATCTCAACAATTTGCTTATTCGCATGGCCGTGGGTCGTTGGCCAAATCATTTCAAACCCCACCCATTCCCCATCAATCAAGCCAATTTGATGGTCCCGAATCAATCGGTCAATGTAACCAGGAGCCTCACATGAATGGCACTCATAAAAATTTCCGAAGCCGTTGTCGCCAAAAAAATCACTGATGAATTTGTCCGTAGCAGCAATATCAACCGCACGTACCCACTCTGGGATTGGAATTTCCCCTCCCGTTCGGACGTCGATGTTCCACAGCCGATAGGCGGATGACCATCCATTGCCACCATGCGGGTACCACATCCGCTTCGTTTGTAGACACAACATTGAATCAGTGAAGGTCAGAACATCAAACCCAAAACTCATGTAGGCGGCCGTGTCAGAATAGCAACCGCCACAGGTTGGATCTGTATACGATTCTTCGCCGTACTCCTGCCATTGCTTATAGGTGTCTAGAATTTCTTGGTCAAAAACAGCCCGAATGCTATCATTCCAAGCCGTTGCGTTGGGAATGCCGCGCAGCTCAGGAACTTTCGATCTATCTACCTCCAAGTGGCATTCGGAGCAGTACCATCGGTCCTGTATCAAGGTATCCAAACGGGGAGGGCCGAGATCAACAACATTGAGACGCGCCACGTGCGTTTCCGACTGTGTACAACCGAGCAGGGCGAGCAACGAAGCGACTGAGAAGAAAAGAAGAGGATTTTTCATGAGGATTAAATGGCGTGCTCAATTCTGGTGATTGAAAATCAACCCGGTCAAGAAGAGGGTGAGGCGGCGCATCCCAAGCAAGTCGTGAGCGCTGCAACTGCATAAATCGATGAGGCAGTGCTTGGCCGTCAAGGACCACTGTTGGGGGGGCAGTGTTTCGAGATTTGGTTTGATGTAGCGCAGGGCTTCTTCATCCGAGAAGTCCAAAAGGTGCCATGGATAACTGTAGACTGCGCATCCGTCATTTTGGTCGAATCGCACCGTCAAGTAATCCCGAAGTCCAATCGGGCCGCTTTTGGAAATCATGCCCCATCGGGCCCGCATCCGGAGTTGTTCGCGCAATTTGAGCTTGTGGTTGGGCAGGTACCGGTGAATGAAGAACCGCGCATCGCAATCGAGGTAAATCAGGTGATCGACCAAGTGCGACAGCTCCAATGTGTGCAGCGCTTCAACAATCAATTCGTGCGCAGTGCGGGAGTAAGCGGCGATGGCGCCCTTATTCTCAATGACAGGCACCACTTCGTGATGAACGAATTCCAACCAATCCCTGTATTCGAGGCTGATGTGCTCGGTGAGTCCCTCAAATTGCTGATCACAAAAGAACTGTTTCACGTTTGAAAACAAGCTCCCGTAAGGGATGTATGCGACAATCGCAGGCGTCCGTTTATCGTCGCCCACCTTGACATCCAGCCACATGATGCGGTGCGACTGAACGAAGTCCAAGACCGATGCAAACAATCGGGGCCGGTGCAATTTCAGGACAAAGGACATGGCGTTTAGGGTCTAACGGGTGAAACATGAGAAACGTATGCGGTAGCCGCACCGCCAACGAGCGGAATCAAAAGGAGTGGGATAAATCGTGCTAGCATACAAGCATAACGGGGGTTCCTCCTTTTGGATTATGGGCAAAGTTCCTAGGAATTCTAAAATGAATTCTCGCCCCGTCAGAGAAGAAGCGCCCGACACGAAGAAACAGAGGTCTCTGTACTTATCTCCTGCTGTTGATCCGGTGTTGGTTCAGTTTGACGAGCTTCGTCGCTAAATCACGTTAAATTGCGTGAGGCAATCAACGCGCCCAGAATGGACCAAACAACCCTACTCCAAATCAAAAAGCTCCTAGAAGCGGGACAGTCGTTAACATTCACATCTGAGTCCTCCGGTCAAGGAGGAGAGAAAGTGATTATTCAGCTCAATGACAAGCCTATTGGCGAGGTGTATACCTGGGACAAAGAAGAAAAGAGGCATCACAACATTGTCCATGGTAACAAAGTCGAAGCCAAATTAGCCGCTGAGATCAAAGAGTGGATATTCGACGTGTTTTTTTCTTATGTCGTGGATTGCCAGATCATTTGTGATTCCTACAGATGCGATTTTCACATCGACGAGGGCATTCTTGCCCTTGGCATTTTGGGAGAGTGTTCCTATGATGGAATTGAGGAAACGGAAGGGGGATTGATTGTGCTTGAGGGTGAGGATTGAGCAGCGTACATTTCACATACCATGCAGCCTGCAAAACAACCCAAACCCCTATTCAAATGATACGAAGCACCGCAGTGAATGGAGCTTTTTGATACAACCCTTAGTCAAAAAACTCATTTTCGTCAATACTCGATTGTGTCAAATTTCCGTTCGTTGTCGATTCCAAGGTGATGACGTATCCTCCGTATTCGTCAACCTTGAATTCCATGAGTGAATTGTCTTTTTGAAAAAGCCGTTTTCCCGTCACGGGATCCGTCCACATATACTTGCAATAATACTTCCCTACCGGAATGTTTTTAAACTCATACGTATCATAACTAAGAATATAGGCATGCTGAATGGTCTTGCCCAATCTGATGGGGATGGATCGCACGGACCAGTGTCCCAAAATCAACTGTGTTTTAGCAGTGCCCCGCCAATCAATCCCCCTTCCCAATCATCACAAACAACTCCTGAATAGCTTCCTGCATCTTTTGGAATTCGCCACCACCTTCTAATTTCTCTTTCGTCATTTCATTCATGTACAATTTTCGATTTACCTCGATCATGATCGTACTCAGTTTGAGACTGGAGCGAAAATATTTTAAAGGAACAATTGAACCTGCGTAGGGCGTGTTGATGCTAACCGAATACCCTTTGGATTTGAAAAACCCCACCACACATTCCGTGAGTTTTTTGCTCGTGTGATGCTCATCGGTGCCGATGCATATGTCCGGTCGCATCTCTCCGGAAATACTCAGGATGCAATTATTGAATGGAACGTCAGGGAAGGAATGGCAATCGACAATCAAAACCTCTTCGTTGCTTTGAAGGCATTCTTCCACCTGCTGCTCCAGCTCCATGTGATGGGGCCGGTAGTATTCAGAAAGGATCTCTTCCCGCAATGCGGTGGACATAGCTCGAATTTGCTCCCCGTTGTCTTTGTGCGTGTAAAGAACTCCCATCCCAAACCGAGACATGCCTTCCGCCTCATCTTCTTCATACCGCTCGACATCACAAAAGACGCGAGAGAACCCTGCCACAACAGCCCGGTAACGTTTCCGTTCTTCATTTGGATAGAACAACTCCTCTGTGTGCAGATCTCCAAGATGTTCAGCCTCTTTTAAGAGCTCATCTGCACTGATCAAAAACCCTTTTCTATGTGGGAAATTGAGTGAAGAGTGGGGAATATGTAGGATTACCTTCATCGTTTAACGATTCAAAATTCAGTTGCCGAACCTTCTTCCTCGCAAATGGCATTTGAGCCGGCATTCAATAGATTAAGTAGGTCGTTGAGGAGTGCAGTCAATGCGAAGCGCTTTGAGGTGGGATATACCTTCCGAATTCATAGGCGACGTAGCGCTGCATTTCCGGTCCCTCGAACCGCACGAGCCAATCGAAAAGGTGTGGAAACGCCAGGGCACCTGTCCGGCCGCGGAGCACGTTGGGCTTGGGCTTGATGAGCGTTTCATCCAACATGAGATCCAACAGATGCGGTGCATTGAAATGCGGGCACAAGAGATTCTCGAACATGGTATTGTAGCACGCAGAATAATTGCATTCAATGGCATGCTTCCAGATCATCAACCACTGGCCCACATAACACCCCAAGCAAGGCTGCGAATAACAAGGGCGGTGGTCGCCCAACGAAACCCTCAAGTCATTGCCCTTAGCCGCCAACGTGTGCGGCAATTGAAACCCTAGTCTCCGCCACTCGATCCAAATTTGGGGAATGTACTGCTCTATGGACCCGCGCATTTGATAGAATGAACGCTGAACGGTCCGGGCGAACTCACAATCCGGATTGCTCAACCAATCCATACCACGCACATCGGTACCTCGTCGATAACGCCGAAATTGACGCCCATCACACATCGCCCGTGCCTTTAAGAAATCGAGAAAAAGGAAGGTGCACCATCTGCTCCTGCGCATGCCCATGAGTCGTCGGCCAAATAACCTGAAAACCCACCCATTCCCCATCAATGAAGCCGACGTGATGGTCCCGAATCAATCGGTCCACGTATCCAGGGTCTTTGCACGAATGGCATTCATAGAATTGACCAATTCCGTTATCACCAAAAAAGTCACTGATGTACCGATCTACAGCTGAAATGTCCACGTCGCGCTCCGCAAAAGGGATAAAAATTTCCTTACCGCTTGCGACGTCAATATTCAAGATATGGACATCGAGCGACCAAGCTGTACCCCCGTGAGGATACCACATGCACTCGAGTTGCAGGCACAGCGTTGAATCCGTCATATCCAACACCTCGAATCCAAACTCTTTGTAATCAACCGTATCCGAATAGCAACCGCCGCAAGAGGGATCTGTATAGGGCGCTTCACCAAATTCTTGCCAATGAGCATACGAATCCTCGATTTCCTTATTGAATACATCCCGGATGCGAGCGTTCAATTGCGTCGCCTGCGGCAGACCACTCAACACAGGAACGTGCGATTTCCTCACCTCCATGTGGCATTCTTCAAAGTACCACCGGTTGGTAATGAGCGTATCAATTCGCGGAGGGCCCAGTTCCGAAATATTGAGCGCAGCCGGCCCCTCATACTCAGCCGAGGTGCACCCATTGAGCGTAATCCAAGCCGCACAGGCCAAAATAAACGCACAAGCGCCTAATCGATTTATTGTCTTTTTCATCTGAATCATCTTTTTAATTCAACTTCGCTTCCGGCATTGCACCAATCTGCATCAACTCCCGCGTTAAGTGGCGCATGCCCCGCACGTCGTTTTCATTGTAGATGAGAAGGTTGGAAAACCGACGTTTGGCACCTGGCGTCCAACGGCGCGGCCGACGCTCCTCCGCTTGGGGCCGGATGTAGCCGATTGCCTCAGCGGGCGAGAAATACCGCAAGTATTTCGGATAACTATACGAAGTGGCATTGGTCAAAAGGAAATCCTTCAACCCTGCTCGGCGTGAACGAGAAATCATGCCACGCGTGACTTCCTTTCGAATCCTTCGACGGACCTGTCCGTATTCCTGTGGCAGGTGCATTCGGAAAATTTCCTTGGCATTGCAATCCAGGTAAATAAGCCGCTCAAACATGTCCGGCCGTTCCAAATCCAACAGCACCCGCTTGATCAACTCCAGTTCGTGCAGTGAGTACGCTGCGACCACACCGCCGGCCTCAATCACAGGGACAATCTTCAGGCACACAAACAGCCCCCACGTGGTATGCGGTAACCGCTTCATGGCGGCCACGGCCTCCATGGTAGGATCGATCAATACATGGTGCACCCGGCTGAGTTTGGACCCCAACGGAATGTACCCGACGAGGGCGGGCTCATCATCGGCCTTGCGCATTTCAACATCCAACCAAAACACGTAATCGTGTTGGATCATTTTCCGGATAACATCGTAGTGCTCGGGCTCGTGCAATTTCAAAACGGTAGGCATGGCGTTAAGGGTTTAAAGGGTGAAACAAAAAGGGATGCGGTGGCCGGTGAAAGCCTCACGCGTATATAAGTTCGAACCAAAACGGGATTTCCAAATCGGGGCGCGGCGGACCTCACTCCTCCTAATTAAACGGCGGCAGACCGAGGTCAAACCGCGCCAGCAACAACACGCGGTCGATGGCAGGTGCTGCGCCGTCGAGGTCGCGACGTAGCTCGTCGTGGACGTCGAAAAGGCGCAGGAGCGCGGGGCGGTTTTGGTCGGCGAAGGCCTGCCGGACGAGGCTCGTGCCGACGTAGTCCCATTTGCCGTGTCCGAAGACCCAAACATTGGGCGCCACGTAAAAGCGGTAGCTCGTGCAGGCGATTTCAAGTTGGTCGGGGAGGCTCGCCAAATAATGGGCGCGGTCGGGGTACGTGGGTTTGTGCCACATGCTTCTTTTGTTTTTGAGGTTAGACTCCGCATCTTCTGGCCACCGTTCCCAAGAATTGGATCGGTTGGCAGGGAATAGATTTCCCTTCTGGATGCAGTGTAAGGGTAGGCCAAAATGTCCCCAAGCGCCAAATGCACAGGCCGGATTTCAAGATTTTTGTGAATGGGGAGGAATCGGATCATGCCCCAAAAATCCGACCGCGAGAACCCCTAATTCAACTTTCCGCAACGTTGCGGAAATCGGTCGACGGGTAGTCCTCAATTCCCCAAATCACCATGCCCGGCTGGCCCGCGATGGGAATGACCTTGGGCGCTTCCCGGCCGGCTTCCCACATGTAGAGCGGCAGCAGCTTGTCCCCCACGGCTTCCTTCACGCTGCGGCGCAGTTTGGACACTTCTTGGTTGAGGCGGCTGCGATCAGTATGGTCTGTCAACATCCCAAAGCTCTGGAGCAGTTCATCGCGGGTTTTGGTGCCCTTGATTTTGTCGTAATGATCGATGAGCGCTTCGATGTGCTGCTCCAATTCATGGTACGGAATGCCTGCGGGATGTTGCAGGTAGAGGATGTAGATGCAATGCGGAATGACCCCGTTGAAATTGATGACGCGGTTGTGGCGTACAAGCGTCACGCTCAAATTCGCGGGGTCGATGAAGAGAGGGCTTGGTTTGGGGGTCGCGATCATCCGGTTGTGAAACCGGATGCCTTCGCGTGCCAATTCCAAAAGCTCCATGCACTGCTCAAATTCCTCCACTGAAAATTGGCCTGCTTCGATGGCGGCATTGTACTTGCCAGCACACGCCTCACACACATCCGCAGTGCGCAACCGCAGCAGGATGTCGCGTTTGTCCCAGCAGAAATCGGAAAGGCATCCCACCGGTTCTTGGTGAGCATGCCGCGTCCATTCCTCCATGGTTCTGTACATCCGTCCTTGCATCAAATTGCTCGCAACGATGTGCAAGGTGGGGTAGAGAAAATCCATGGCCGCCATGTCTTCCCACCCGCTAATCATAATGCAGTGGTGGCCCGACCCTGTGCCCGCCGGATAGCCATAAGCGAAATAATTCAGCTCATCGCTCAGCGACGTGAGCAGCACCACCGCATCTTCAGCTTTGAGCTTGTGAGCCTGACGCGCCTGGGCCATGGCTGCTTTGGCTTCGTCGCGGAATAAGGTTACGCCGTAGTCGTCAAGACCGCTCTCCACCGGGATTTCGCCGGCATCGTGAAAGCCGATGGGGCCTGGTTTGGAATTCAACAACACCAGCAACTGCTCGACGCCTTCAGCATCCACGTCCGGCGTCCGACAAATAAAAGCACGCATGGGAAGAAGGTACGAAGACCTCCTCTCCATGCCAAGCTTTAGGCGACTTCGAAGTAGATGCGCTTGGGCATGAAGCCAAACACAAACTCGGTGACACCACATAACCACAAGTCAAATTCGGGTTTATCTTCGAGGCTGCAGCGGTAGTCCGCGCCGTCACCCATGCCGTCGGGTCGCACGTAATCCAATACCCCGGAGACGGCATTGCTTCCACGCAGGTACTGGGGCTCGAGGCTCAGGCGGAGCGAGATGCGCTCGTCTTCACCGGCGAGCAAGTCGAGGAGCGTGTCGGCGCCGCACACCATGGCGCATGCTCCACGCGGGCCAGGCCACAACGGGATGTCGGCGTACCAGCCCGTCTCGTCGTGCGAGAATTGTTGTTTGAGCGATCGTCCGCCGGTCAACCGCCACGGGGCGCCTTTGCCGTCTTTGATCAGCTTGTTCATCATGCCCATTTTGATGGGCGTCCACATCCGACGCACCCAGTGCTGTCGGGAAAGGAAGGGGGAAGAGGAGGACTGCAACATGACCGCAAGAAGACCAAATTGACCCCCCGAAATCAAGTTTTGGCAACGTTGCGGGAAGAGTGTTGGGCATTGGTAAGCGCCCAATTTGCGTTCGATTGGAAATGCAACCCCCAAAATCCCCTTCACCATGTGGCAAAAAAATAATCGACTAGCCGATCGGAACTTGAGCACCCTTATCGCCGGATGCCTAGAATATCAGAACGAAATCGCCGAGCACCAGCCGCACGTTCCGTTTCCGCAAAATGCTTGCTGCTTCAATTTCAGTGTGCCCGAGCAAGGACTCACCGAGCTGCCGCTTCCGGTTGGCATGTTATTCAGGCTATGGTCCGAGCAGGCGGCATGGCACGGACGGTGTGCCCACTGCCAGGAAGAAGCCGTGTACGGCTTTGGGTGCGGCGGAATGCTGTCCACCGGTGGTGTGATGGGCCAATGCATCGCATGCGACGGAAGCAATTTTTTCTTCCTCGGGGGCCTGGCAGCGGTGGGACGGCAACTCACTGCGATGATTGAGCGTACGCCCTACCGAGTGGCAAAGGGCCGATTTGGCGGATGCTTTGAAGGCCAAAAAGCACCCTTGTACCATTTACTGAGGCAATTGGGCTGCTCCATTCTCCCACCGGAAGAATGGCTTTGTGCGCATCAAAAACCTGCGGCCACACTGCAAAAATCTGGTCGCTAGCTGCGGCACTGGAACGCTGAATTTTAACAACTGCATACCAAAATCAAAACAACAACCGTTGGATTGGTAGGTTACCTCATTTCATCCTAACAAACTCAAAAACAACCGCTTATGGTCGTCCAATCCCCTGCACCCCAAATCTTATCCCCCAGCCCGCCGACCCCATGCGTCCACGTCAACCGCAACACGAAAGTCCTCAACGGATCGCTCCCAAGGGCTAAAAGCACACCGGCCACCGTACTCAATTCGATGCACTACATCGTGGCCGCATTGGCCACCACCATCGCCGTCGTTTGCATCCTCGATACCCAAAGCAAGCCGAGCCATATCCGCGTACTGAGCCCCGCGTATTTGGCCCAGCTCCACATCGAAATGAATACCCTCCGACACGCCCAAGCCAAAGTGGCCGCCATCGTCGAAGCCCAAACCCTTATACCATGAAATTCCTGCTGTTCGCCACCGCCTTGCCGTGCCTCGTGGCTGGCCCGGTCTTGAGCCAGTCCAATTCGGATCCTCCCTCGGATTACCTGGCTCCGCGTAAAATCGTCTTCGAAACCGGACCCGAAGTGCACTCTGTGGTCGTTTTCGACACCATCCCCCGGGTGGACCCCAACGAAGTCAATTACCGCATCCTCTATGACGAGGAGCACACTTCCGATCAAGTCGTTATCTCCTTCCGTGCCCCGCCGAACTTTTTTGTCATCGGTTTTGATCGGAATAACCGCCCGGTGACCAACCTCCAAGTCGTGCAAAACCACGTCCCGTTTCCCATTCACCTCCTTCCACCCCCTAAACTACCACCCCTATGAACAATCCCCTGAAACCAGCACGCACCGCAGCACTCGCCGCCCTTCTCCTGAGCTTCGCAACCGCCGCCACCGCTCAATCCGATCAGCCCATCCCTTGGCACCACTTGGCATATGAAGTGGACAGTGTGCCTGGAATCGCTCTGAGTCAAGCCCGTGCCCTACTCCGCAACGAAGGCCAGCCGCAGCGCATCAAAGTAGCCGTTCTCGACTGCGGGGTTGACGACACCCACCCAGCCCTCAGAGGCGCCATCAACACCAATCTCGGCGAGATCGACGGCAACGGAATCGACGACGACGGCAATGGCTACATCGACGACGTCGTCGGGTGGAATTTCATGGTCGACTCCACCGGCCAGTCGCTGAACTTCGCCCGCTACGAAGCACATTACTTCACCCACCTATTCGACAGCTTGGAAGCCAGCGGCTTACCGATGCCCGCGTGGCTGAAGAACCTCGACATGGACCTGACGCGAGAGATCGCCGAGGAGGCCCAAGAATCTGCAGACGACGCGTGGTTCTATGCCGGAATCTACTTCGAATATGCAGCCCCCTTTCTCAACACCTTCGAGGAATACCCGGACAACTTTGAACAAATCTGGTTTCACCGCCGCACCATCGGGTTGAAACGTTCGGAACGAAAGTTTTTGAAATTCATGATGGCGGAAGACCTCACGCTCTGGGACTTCGAGAGTTCGGTGGAGGAAGCTTGGAACTACGACAACTACTGGACCAACCCAAATTACAACCCGCGCGACCCGAACGAACCCGACATCGGGTACGGCAACAACGACGCCAGCGGAGGATACGAGGACCACGGCACGCACGTCTCCGGCATCATCTGCGGCGGGGCCACGGCTGAACGCGGCCCGATCGGAATCGCTGACGGCTTGGTCGACATCATTCCAGTGCGCATGGTGCCTGATGGCGATGAGATTGACAAAGACGTCGCCAACGCCATTCGCTATGCCGTGAATCAAGGCGCATCCATTATCAACATGAGCTTCGGTAAATACGTCAGTTCTGATCCCGAACGCGTCCGTGAGGCCCTGCGGTTCGCCGCAGCCAACGACGTCCTCGTCGTGCACGCAGCCGGCAACGAAGCCAACGACATCGACGCGTGGCCCTTCTACCCCAACCCGGGTCGGTACCGCGATGTAGATTCCGTTTTCATTAACGTCGGAGCAAGTACCTCTTCGTACGACGACCTGCTCATCGCACAATTTTCGAACGTCGGCAAACGTCAAGTCGACCTGTTCGCTCCAGGTGCGGGCATCCTGAGTCTCGGCGCAGACCACGACTACATCGACTACAGCGGGACGAGCATGGCATCTCCGGTTGTTGCAGGTGTGGCGGCACTCTTGCGGGCATATTTCCCCGAATTCAGCGCATCCGAAATCAAAGACATCCTCTTGGATTCGGTCCACGAACCGGACTTCCGTGTGCTGCCGCCAGGCACGCCACCGAGCGAGGTTACAAGCACGAAGTCGATGTCCAAATTCTGTTCCAGCGGCGGCATCGTCAACGCACGCAATGCCGTGCTCGAAGCGCAAGAACGACGAGCAAAGGAGGAGGCGGCATCTCGGTTGGAAATCGCAGAATAGGTGCCATGATCTGCGCCTTCTCATTTTTTTCACCCTCAACTCATTTTCTCATGCCCACTTCCCCAACCTTCAACCGCAACGACGCCCACGCCCAACGTATGCGCATGATCTACGGTCAACTCGCCCTTGCCCAGACCATCCTGATGGACGAATTGGCAGATCCCGAACGCCCCAACAAGGCTTCCAGCTCTTCATCACCTCAAAACGATTAAACCATGCACAAGAAAAAAGACACCACGGACTTGCACAAAAAAGTCCAATTCATCATCCAAGAATCCGTCGAAAATAGCCACCGTGAGGGCGTCGAACACGAACGCGGGTACGAGCCCCCCATCTACTTCAATGAACCCCTTCTTTTTGTTCACGTCGCTGTCGAACCCCGCACGCTGCACCGCATCTGGGCCAACTCCGTTTATTTATCTTCAACCGATACCGAGCATACCTACAAACTGCGTGGTATGCTCAACGTTGCTCAGTATCCTGCGCTCACGCCCTACCACGGCCCATCGGTTTACACCTTACTTTTTGAGCGCCCAGCACCCGAAGTCAAGACGTTCACGGTGTTTGAAGACATCCCCGAAATGAACGGTTTGGTCATCGAAAATATCGAACGGAACGACGTCGACGTCTACTTCGCTGGTTACACCCCTC
>Ga0206123_10001028_pt1 | contig 26840 bp, 21 predicted proteins | sample Helgoland_Spring_2_FD_160086 | JGI IMG/M metagenome (GOLD analysis project Ga0206123, IMG submission 160086) | Pelagic subsurface seawater microbial communities from Kabeltonne, Helgoland, North Sea - Helgoland_Spring_Bloom_20160316_1 | ecosystem: Environmental > Aquatic > Marine > Epipelagic ...
TTTTCTTGATTTTTTTTATAATTACTTAATTCATAATCTAAATTTTTATTTTTTTCTTCATTTTCAGAAAATAATTTTGTTAAATTATTAATTTTTAAAAAATTATCATTTGTTTTTTTTTTTTTTATTAATAAATCTTTATTAATATTATAATTATTATTTTTTTTTATTTTATTATTTTTTTTTAAATTATAATTTATATATGATAAATATAAACATAATAATATTAATAAAAATAATATAATATATATTATATAATTATTTTTATTTTTTTTTATCATTTCTATATTAATCTTTATAAAATAATATAAACCAATTTTGTAATTCCCAATTAATTTCATATCTATAACCAATACTATTTGCTAAGTTTATTATAGTATTGTAATTGTGTATATAATAAAATCTTTCTATTATATTATTTTTGTCTAATTTCCATTTTACGTAATTTACACCAGTTTTAAATTCTCTATAATCTAATATATTTTTTTTTAATTTCGAATTATCATAATTTTTTTCTTGCGACCAAAAAGATAATAATAGTTTACCATTATTATTCAATTTATTTAACATATTTAAAATAGCTATTTTTTGCAATTGTTCATTTTCTAAATGATGTAATATAGCAATTGCTAATATTTTATCATATTTAAAGTCATTTTTATTATCTAAAATATCAGCATAATATACATCTAAATTTTTTTTTTTACATATATTAATTAAATTATTTGATATATCAAACCCTTTACATTTATAACCCAAAGTTTTAGCATATACCATATTTTTACCATTACCACAACCACAATCTAATAAATATTTATTATCATTATTATTATCATTATTTAAAAAAATTTTTACATTATTCCAAATTCTAATTCTCGAATTATCAAAACTTTCTGATATTATATCATATTGATCTGCTATATTACTATTATGTTTATTCATTAAATTATAATATAAATGAATTAATATCATTTTTTTATCTATAATAATAATTAAATGAATAAAAAATATTTAGTATGGGCAGATATATTTATTCGTAGAAGAAAATATTATAATAATTGGTCTAAATAGAATATGAATGAAAAATTACCTTATATTTTTATATTTGATATAGATAATTGTATTATTGGTAATGTCGAATATCCTTTAATAGAAGCAGATCTTTTTGATATTTTAAAACATATTTGTAAAAAAAATAATATAACAAATAAATGTAATTATGATAATTATATTAATTTTGTAAATATATTAAAAAAAGGGTTATTAAGACCATATTTTAAAGAATTTATTAAATTTATAAAAAAAAAATATAAAAATGTAGAAATATATGTATATACTAATTCATCATATTCGTGGACTTACGGGGGACTAGTTTATAATATTGAAAAAGCATCAAATATTAAGTTTAATAAACCATATTTTACTAGAGAATATTCATTAAATAATAATAAAAAATCTTTAGGTCGTGTATTTGAAGTTATTATTCAAAATTTAAATAAAAAATATCCATTATTAAACAATAAAAAATATATTAAAAAGGTATTTAATAATAATATTATATTTATTGATAATATAAAAGATAATTTAGAAGATTATCCTAAAAAACAATTAACGTGTCCAGAATATAATAATAGTATACCTTATAATATTATTAAAAAATTAAAAAATAAATATAATTTAACAAATAAAATATTAAATAATTATTTGGTTTTAGAATTTCTTGATAAATATTCTATACCATTATATTCTAATAATAAAAAAGCTTCTTTAAAACAAAATAATAAATTATTACAAAAATATTTATGGTTATATATATCTAAAAATGATAGTATTAAAAATAAAAAAGATATATTTTTTAAAAATATAATAAATATAATGAAAAAAGATAATAAAAATAAATTAAATAATAATTATATTAAAAAATTAAATTATGAAAGTAATAATAACAAAAAAAATTAAATAAATACTTTTGATAATAATAATAATCTACTAAATGATAACATAAAAGAATATTTATTAAATTTGATATATTTTAATAATGGTAATATTATTAATATTATTAATATTAATATATATAATATAGTTAATATTAATATATCCTTGTTTAAATTTATTATATTAACTATATTTATTATATTATTATATTCTTCTATTTCAAAATTTTTTTTATATAAATAAGGAACATTATAGTCTATAAACATATTATTAAATTCATTAGGAAACATATTATTAGAATTATTTGACAAATCTATTATATAATACATCCTTATTAATTTAAAAATATATAAATTTTAAATATATTTTTTTATATATTATTATTTTCTCTCCATATATATCCGCAATGATCACAAACATATAAATATTTCATATTTTCCGAATCATATTTAATATATATAATTTGTTGTTTATCTTTTCCTACTAGACATTCATTATTAGTACATGATATATTAGGATCTTTAATACGTCTTAAAGTATTATCATATCTTAAATATTTATTAATATTTTGATTATATAATAAATCATCTTTTGAATACATTGTTTCTGATATTTTAATACATTTTACTTCCAATTCTTTTTTAAAGAAATTACAATGTTTACAATATTTAATTAAATTATTTTCTTCATCATTTTTAATATATAACATATTATTACAATTATCACAAAATTTCATTGTTAATAATTTCTTTAATTAATACTATCATTTTTTTTTTATATATTATTAATAAAAAAATTTAATAATATATTAGAATATAATATTCTATATATATTATTAAATTTTTGACGAGTAAAGATATGTTAATATAAAAAAAAAATGATTATTTATATAATATTAAATTATATTAATAAATATAATGACTAATACTGAAATTATTATTTCTAAATTTCGCGATGCTATCGATATTGAAAAAGAATATACTAAAATTGAATTAATTAAAATTTTAACTGATATATATAAAAATGTTATGAGTAAAACTAAAAAAAATAATGTAATTGGTGAAAAAAAACCACCGACAAAATATAATTTATATGTTAAAGATAATATTCCTATTTTAAAAAAAAAATTCCCAAATTTATCTAGACAAGATTTAATGAGAAAAGTAAGTGAAAATTGGAAATTAGATAAAGAAAAATCAGAAGTAGCTGATACTAATAATGATACTAAAAAATCAGAAGTAGTTGATACTAATAATGATACTAAAAAATCAGAAGTAGCTAATACTAATAATGATACCAAAAAATCAGAAGTAGCTGATACTAATAATGATACTAAAAAATCAGAAGTAGCTGATACTAATAATGATACTAAAAAATCAGAAGTATCAATAGTAACAGAAGTAACAGAAGTATCAAAAAATTCCACATCAAATACATTAGAAAATGAAACTAATAAAGAAACTATAAATAAAAAAGATAATAAAAAAGGAAAAAAGGAAAAAAAATGAATATATTAACAATATAAAATATATATAATGTTAATGTATGCGTTAATAATAATGTTTCCTATTATATTTTTAATATATTATTATAATAATAATAAATTTAATAAACCTCCAAAACTCATTAGACAAAAAGCAGGATTATAATTTTTTTTATATTATAAGGATATGAATAATACTCAATCTTTATCTATTAATGATATTGAATTAGCAGATATTGAAGATTTAACTTCGCAAAAATGTATTGAAATTTTACATAATATAGCTTGTGAAAAGGAATATAATACTTATATAGATCCTAGTACTGGTTATAAGGTAATGACTTCATATTATTTAAAAAAAAAAAATTGTTGTGGAAATAAATGCAGACATTGTCCGTGGGAATACATAAATGTTAAAAATAAATAAAATAAATATATAAAAAATAATTAATTATTAATAATTAATAATTAATAATTAATAATTAATTATTTAATGAATTATTTAAATGAAAAGGGATATATACAATTACTTAATGATACATTAACAAATGGAGAAATTATAGCTACTAGAAATGGTAATACTGTTAGTAATTTTGGAAGTATACTAAAATTTACAAATATAGAAAATTTACCATTATTAACAACAAAAAAAATTTATTTTAAAGGAGTTTTAGAAGAATTATTATGGTTTTTAAAAGGATCTACAGATGCTAAATTATTACAAGATAAAGATGTGCATATATGGGATGGGAATTCAACAAGAAAATTTTTAGATAATAATGGGTTTTATAATTATGAAATTGGTGAATTAGGACCTATATATGGTTGGCAATGGAGAAAATTTGGTAAAAAATATAATTTAGATGGAGATGATTATGGTATAGATCAAATAAGATATGTTATTAGCGAATTATTAAAACCCAATAATAGTCGACGAGCAGTTTTATCTGGTTGGAACCCATTACAAATATCTGAGATGGTTTTACCACCATGTCATATATTATATTCTTTTTATAAAAATTCTAATGGATTATCTTGCTTGATGACTATGAGAAGTAGTGATTTATTTTTAGGTTTACCATTTAATATTGCTAGCACAGCAATATTAACACATATAATTGCTAAAGTTTTACATATAAAAACAGATACTATTGCTATAGCTATTTCAGATGGTCATATATATGAAGAACATATTCCATGTGTTAATATACAAAAAGAGAGAGAAATAATTGATAATAATATAAAATTAGAAATAAATAAAGATCCTCCGCCAATTGAATCATCTTTAGATGATAAAATTAAATGGATTAATAATTTAAATTATGAAGATTTTAAATTAAATAATTATATAAGTCATAACATAATTAAAGCAAAAATGAAATAATTTATGTTCCAGTACAACCAATATCAGTCCATGGAATGCCACATGCTTTAGAATAAGCACATCTAAACGTATTTTTATCTGATGAATTATTTTCATTTGAATAATTTAAATCTTCTTTTGCTAAATATAAAGGATAAACAGTATCGCATTTTAAAGGAACTATTTCAGATTGTGTAAAATAATTTCCCTGTTCATTTAATAGCGCATTACTAGTATATTTTTCGTTACATATATCATTTTCCGCGTCGTAATTATAACCCGATAATTTAGCTGCTATTTTTCTAAATTTTTTATAATCATCTGTTTTTGTTAAACCACAAAGTGTTGGATCATCTTTTAATAATTCAATATATTTTTCACCAGTACTTGAAGTTTTATATTTAATATTTTTTTTTATATTTTGATTTTTAAGTTCGCATTTATAATAAAAATCTTGTTTTGATATATCATTGCCGAAATCACTAATGTTATTTTCACCATCGTTGGTTATTGAGAGACTATTTTTTTTACTACTCCAATAATCTGGACAATATTGTTGATTGTTATCTAAATTTTTTTCAGTGGAAGGAAAATCAAAATTATATACTTTATATGTTAAAAATATAATAATAATAATAGTACCTATTATGTATGTTATTATAAAAACATATAAGTCGTTGAAAAAAATTTTACTTCCCCAACTAGTAAAAGATCCTACTAATAATATTATTAAAGCTATTAAACCATATATACAGCAAACTGCAAATGTTAACCAATATTTTGATGCTCTATTATAATCAAATATTTTTCTATCATTTTCTGTTAATCTAGATCTATATATAGCAATATTTTCATCAAAAGTGTTATCATCGCTATAATTAGCAGAATTTCCGCCAGAATGAAAGAAAGAAAACTTTTCAATAGGTCGTCTTTTAATCATTATGTTTATATATCTATTAATATATTTAGATATAATTATTTATAAAATTCTAAATATTTTGTTCCTTTATTAGAAACATTTTGCGGTAATTCTTGAAAATTAGGTAATTTATTTAAATCTTTTACATAATTTAAATGCTGTAATAAATTTATTTCTATTATTCTAGAACATTCTAATATTACTATTTTATTTAAAGATTTAACTTGATTTACTACATTATTATCTGTTAATTTATCTCTTTTAGATAAATAAATAGATTTCATAATAATTTTTAATTCAGTATCACTTTGTTTACCAATATTATATTTTCCATTAGATTTATCATATAAATATCTAATAATTTCTTCTTGTATTAAATTTATATTATTTTCTGAGAAATATAACGAGCTTAAATTATCTATACCATATGTTCTTGATATCATATTAGTAGCATCTTCTGTATTTATTGAACAATTATTATTATAAAAGTATGTATTTTCAGATGTATTTACACGACCACCTTTATAATTATTATTCATAATCTAAAATATATAAATAGAATATTTTTATATTTTTTTTCGCTCTATTTTATAGAAGTTATGATAAATAATCAATATAAATATTCGAAATATTTATTATTAAATTTAAAATTATTTAATGGAAAAAATACTGCTGTTATTAAATTATTCTCATATTATATTAATATTCTTATATATAATGTAATTACTATTACATCAATTATATCTTTATTAATATTTAATTCAAATACTATAAGTAATAATACTATATCTATGACTAAAAATTATTTAAATGATATGTGTAAAATTAATAAAAATAATAATAAAATGAACGGAGGGACTGTATTACCGTCATCATTTCATGGAAATAACGATAGACATTTATATAATTTTGATGAGGGGGTGTCTCTACAATATATAGATTTAAATGGTGATAATCTAAGAGAACAATTAGGAGGTTGTAATGATAATAATTGTAATTATAATAAACAAATATTAATATCGATAAATAGAATATTAAAAGAACATAAAATAAAAGCAAATAAAACAACTAAACAGTTATTAGCAAATATGATTAAATATTATTTATATTATATGATAAAAATATTAAAAAATAAAAAAATAAATAATACTGTTATTAAAAAGATATTAATGAAATCTAAAATAAAAAAATTAATATCATAAAAAAATGATATAAATATTATATTTTTTATTATTAATAATGTCTATTATTACTATTGATGGCAATATTGGTTGTGGGAAAACTGGTGTATTAAATCATTTACATAAAATGGCAAAAATACCGGTTGATTTAGAACCTATAGAAAATTGGCAACCATACTTAAATGATATATATATACATAATAAAAATATATTTAATTTTCAAATAAGAATATGGCTTGATAGATGTTGGGTTCAGGAAAAAAATGATAATAATACTATTTTAGTAGAAAGAAGTCCATTTTTTATTAAAAATGCTTTTATTAAAATGGCAAAAGAAGATAATTTATTATCAGACGACGAATATAATACATTATTATATTTGCATAAAAAAACCGATCCATTGTGGATAAATAATAAATATATATATTTAAGATCAAATCCCGAATCATGCATTGCTAGAATAAAAAAAAGAAACAGATTGAGTGAAGATAATATTAATTTAGAATATTTAAAAAAACTTAATAATTTACACGAAGAAGCAATTTTAAAATTAAAAAACGTTATTATAATTGATGTGGAAAATAAAACAATAGCAAATATTGCAACCGAGTTATATGAACATATCAAATAAATTTTATGTTGTATCATTAGAATATCATAATTATTAATGTTTATTAAAAGTATAATAACATATATATATATATCTAGTGCTTTTTTATCGTTATTATATATATATTTAATTAAATGTAAATATAAAAATAATAATTTAAATAAATTTTTTTATATAGATTATAATAATGAAAATAATATATATATATTTTATATAGTAACATGTATTTTTTTTTATATTTTAGGTATAATATGTGGTATTAGAAATATAAAAATTATATTTTTAAAGATTATTATATACGATATTATATTATATATTATAAAATATTGTGATATTACAGATATTGATATTAATAATGATAAATTTAAAAAAAATTTAATAGGAATGATTAATACTATTTTAATTAGTATGATATTTTACTATTTGGGTACATTAATTTCCAATAATTTTTATAATAACTATTTTGGTTTAAATAATAAATTTAATATCAGTTTAAAAATTTATAAAAAATGATATAATAATAATTAATATATTTTATATAATATAAGAGTTATGAATAATACTAAAAATTTAGAACAAAAATATAAGAAATATGAATTATTAGAACACATACAATCATTACCCGATACTTATATTGGTTCTACGGAATTTACAAAAATTAAAACATATATTTTTGATGAAAATACTAAAAAAATGGTTGAAAAAGAAATTAATTATATTCCTGGATTATTAAAAATATTTGATGAAGTTATTGTTAATGCTATTGATCATTCTATGCGTTTAAAATCTGAAAATAAAGAAAATATTAAATATGTTAAAAATATTAAAATTAATATTGAAAAAGATACAGGATATATATCAATATTTAATGATGGAAATGGTATCGATATTGAAAAACATAAAGAATATAATAATATATGGATACCTGAATTAATTTTTGGAGAATTATTAACATCAACAAATTATGATAAAACAGAAGAAAAAACTTGGGGAGGAAAAAATGGATTTGGTGCTAAATTAACAAATATTTTTTCGACAGAATTTTATATCGAAACAGTAGATCATTATACTAAAAAAATTTATACTCAAAAATTCAGTAATAATATGACTGAAAGATCAAAAGCGAATGTAAAATCGTGTAATAAACAACCATATACCTTAATAAAATTTAAACCAGATTATGAAAGATTTGGTTTAAAAAATGGATTAAGTGATGATATTTATGAATTATTTAAAAGAAGAGTTATTGATGCTTGTGCTACAACAATGAAAGAGATAACAATATATTTTAATAATGAAAAATTATCTATAAAAGATTTTGAAAAATATGCTGAATTATTTGTGGATAAATCTGAGCAACCTCTTGTATATGAAAATTGTAATGAAAGATGGGAAATAGTAGCAACATTATCAAAAACAGGTATTCATGAACAAATTTCATTTGTTAATGGTATTAATACAATTAGAGGTGGTCGACATGTAGATTATATTACTGCTAATATCATTAAACGTTTAGTTGATATGGTTCAAAGTAAAAAGAAAAAGGTTATTAAATCACAACACATAAAGGATAATTTAATAATATTTGTTAAAAGTATTATTGTAAATCCATCATTTGATTCTCAATCTAAAGAAACATTAACTACACAAACAAGTAAATTTGGTTCTAAATGTGAATTAACTGATAAATTTATTGATAAATTATATAAATCTGGTATAGTTGACAAAGCTTTAAGTTTAACTGAATTTCATGATCAAAAAAAATTAGTTAAAACAGATGGTAAAAAAACATCTAAAATTATTATTCCAAAACTTGACGATGCTAATCTAGCAGGAACTAAAAATAGTTCTGAATGTACTTTAATTTTAACAGAAGGAGATTCAGCAAAAACTATGGCTATTTCTGGATTAAGCGTTATTGGACGTGATAAATATGGTGTATTTCCATTAAGAGGTAAAATTATGAATGTTAAAGATGCCAGTTTACAAAAAATTACTGATAATGCTGAAATAACAGCACTTAAAAAAATATTAGGTTTGGAACAAAATAAAAAATATGAAGATGTTAGTAATCTAAGATATGGTTCTATTATGATTATGACTGATCAGGATCACGATGGTAGTCATATTAAGGGATTATTATTTAATGTATTTCAATCTTTATGGTCTTCATTATATAAAATAGATGGTTTTATGACTTCTATGCTAACACCAATTGTTAAAGCTTTTAATACAAAAGGTGATGTCATGTCGTTTTATAATATGACTGATTATGAAAATTGGTCAAACAGTGATAATTCTAAAAGAGGTAATTGGAAAATTAAATATTATAAAGGATTGGGTACTTCTAAAGACGATGAGGCGAAAGAATATTTTAAAAATATGAAAAAGATTACATATAAATATAATGAAAATTCTGATGAAAAAATAGATTTAGCATTTAATAAAAAAAGAACAGATGATCGCAAAACTTGGTTAACTAATTATGATAAAAATAATGTTTTAGATTATACTAAATCATCTGTATATTATGATACATTTATTAATAAAGAATTAATTCATTATAGTAATCGTGATCTTGAAAGATCAATTAATCATATGTGTGATGGTTTAAAAGAAAGTACCAGAAAGATATTATATGCTTGTATTAAAAGAAAATTATATACTAATGAAATTAAAGTAGCTCAACTTGCTGGAAATGTTAGTGAAGTAACTGCTTATCATCATGGTGAAAATTCATTACAACAAGCAATTATTGGTATGGCGCAAATTTATGTAGGTACTAATAATATTAATATACTTTCACCAAATGGTCAATTTGGTTCTAGAATTCAAGGAGGTAATGATGCTTCGTCGCCAAGATATATTTATACATTATTATCTTCTCTAACAAAATTAATATTTAGAGAAGAAGACACACCTATTTTAAATTATTTAAATGACGATGGTTTACAAATAGAACCAGATTATTATATTCCAATTATACCAATGATTTTAGTAAATGGCGGTGTTGGTATTGGAACAGGATTTTCAACAAATATACCACTTTATAATCCTAAGGATATAATAGATAGTTGCATCTCTATTTGTAAAGTAATTAATGATAATAATATAAATGTTAATTCTGAAACAGATATTTATAAAATTAATGATATTATTGATAATAGTGATATAGAAGATTATAAACCATATTATCTAGGATTTAAAGGAACTATAGAAAAAAATGATAAAGATATTTATGAAAGTAAAGGAATATATAATTGGATAGATGATACAACAGTTCATATTACAGAATTACCAATTGGTACGTGGACAGAAGATTATAAAGAATTTTTAGAAAGTATTATAATTAATAGTCAATATAATTTAAAATCATTTGAAAGTCATTATACCGCAAAAAATGTTAAATTTATATTATATTTCACACCAGGATCACGAACTATTCATAATAATTCGAAAAAATTTGAAACAAATTTTAAATTAATTTCTAGTAAAAATATGAGTATAAATAATATGCATTTATATAGCAGTAAAGGTTCAATTAAAAAATATAAAAATACTAGTGATATTATTAAAGATTGGTCTAAAGTTCGTATATTAAAATATTTTGAAAGAAAAAATTATCAAGTTAAAAATCTTGAAAAAGATTATAATATTTTATCAGCTAAAATTAAATTTATTTTAGATGTTATTGCTGGTAATATTAAAATAATGAATATTAAATTAGAAGATATATCTGCAAAATTAACACAACTTAATTATCCTAAAATATATAATGATAAAGAAAGTGATAATGATGATATTAATGTAATTAAAGGATATAATTATCTTATCAGAATGCCTATTTCACAATTAACATTAGATAGAAAAATAATTTTAGAGAAGGAAGTATTAGATTTGAAAAATAAATTAGATATATTAAAGGCTACATATATTCAAAATATTTGGATTAATGAATTAGAATTACTTTCTAAAAAATGGGAAGAACATAAAAAATATATTGAAGAAGATTATATATCTGATAATAATAATATTAAAATTACTTCTCAATCTAAAAAAAAAACTAAAAAATAATACTTAAAATATATGTTATATAATCGTGTATACCTTGTATTATTACAGTGTCTTTATTTTCTTCATTTAATGAATAATACCATTTAAATGGTAATATTAAACTATTATATTTTTTTAATTTTATTTCTATTACTGTATCATTTTCATTAGGTATTTTAGTTGAAAAATATTTAGGATTTGATATAAATATACTTATATCTATTTTAGCATATATTAAAGTATATTTAAATTGAGAGCGTGTCCATAGTTCTTTTATATTATATAAGTTTATTATATTATATTTAAATATTTTTTGAATATAATTAGTATCTATATTATCTTCAATTACTATAGGTTGTTTGGATAATAAAGTATCTATATTTATATTATTTTTTTTCATTTGTAATATAGATATTTCTTCGGGAAATATAAAATAGCATATTGAATATAATATTATTATAATAATTATTAATATTAATATTTTATTCATTATATACTAATAAAAATATAAAATATGTATATATTTTAGCGAATTAAATATATATTATATTAGTAATGAGATTATGGGATTTAATGAAAATTTAAATTTAATAGAACAAAAAGTAAAATTTGCCAAAATTAATAAAAAAAATAAAATAAAAAAAAATATAAATCAAACCTATGAACTAATGGAAGAAATACATAAAAACCCTACAAATATAATAACTGGAGGTGTCCCGCTCAAAGCGAGAGAGGAAGCGATAAGGAAACAAAAGCTCCTGAAACTAAGACTAGAGCGGAGAGCTAAGGCGTTGCGAGAAGCTGCGTCAAATAGAGAGTTAGTAATAAAAAAAAATCAATTAGCACTAGAAAATATGATGAATCAAAATGCTCGTAGAAAAGAAAATTTAGCTTTAAAATTAAGAGAAGCGAAGTCTCCCGCAAAGCCACCCATCCCTTCTATCGCGACGAATCTAGAAAACACAGTTTTAGTTAGTGACAAAGATGGTGATCAAGATCAATATCATGAAAATAGATTTTTTCGAGAACCACAGCAAAGTATACAAAATAGTGAAGTATCCTTACCTGCCGCATCGGATCAAGTAAAAACAGTTATACTTGATAAAGGTATTGATCCTGGAGATATTGATCTTGAAGATAGATTAGCTATAGCTAGAAGAAAACTAGAAGAACCTGCGGTTCTCTCTCCTTCTCACTCTGAATCTGCCTCTGCCTCTGCCTCTCTCTCCCTCCCTCCCTCTGCCTCTGCCTCTCTTTCCCTCCCTCCCTCTGCCTCTGCCTCTCTCTCCCTCCCTCCCTCTGCCTCTGCCTCTACCTCTCTCTCCCTCCCTCCCTCTGCCCTCCCAGTGTCGCCCACTCACCACTCCTCCCCACCTTCTACCCTCTCCACCCCACCTTCTACCCTCTCCACCCCACCTTCTACCCTCTCCGCTCTACCTTCTCCGTCAACTGTTATATCTGGAAAACCTTATGAGAATTCTGCTGGAGAATTTTTAAAACAGGGTATTAATTATAAAAGCATAAATACTGGGTCTGGAAATGCCAAACATGCTGAAGATAAAAAACCTGATTTTGGAGTAGTAAATGCGCCTTATCCAAAAGAATTAAAGATAATACCAAAAAAATACCAAAGCGATATGTATGCAACAGCAAAACTTGAATTAGAAAAAAATGAAACAAAAGAAGCAACTGCTAATTTATCAAAATATATTAGTGAAAAAGAAAAATGGAACAGATATAAATATGAAAAGGAGGTAAACAAATTGGAGAAAACTGCTCAAGAAGAAATAGATATTATATTAGGGATACAGGGTGCAGCAGCTAAAGGTTTTGGTAATATTATGAAAGAAGCATGGGGTGCAACTAAAAGTGGGGCAATGGGAGCGTATAATATAGTGCGATTGCCTCAAGTAGTAATGATTTTTTATGTAGTATTAGTATTAATTATAATTATTTGTATTATTTTATTTATAATTAATTTAGGTAATAATAATAATAATTCTGGAGGGTTTGAAATAAGAGCTAATACTTCAAATACTTCAAATTCTTCAAATTCTTTACAATTTATAGGAGGTGATTTTGAAACATCAATATTGCCTTCATTAAGTTGGAATGGATTTCTACAAAGTCATTTAAGTCATGTAAGTATTTATATTGCTGGTCAATTTTCTAAATATAAATATGATTTAAAATATATAATGCAAAAATTAAATAATTTAAATTTTAATATAAGAAATTCTCAAATTATAAGAGCAGTAACAGGCAATTCTGTAGATGATAATTACACACAAAATCCCAGGTCTACTATCTTAGATAGTAATGATAATATCGAATATATAGATAGCAATATAATGGACCAAATTGATAATAAATATAACGAAAATAATAACAAAGCAAAACCTTTATTAAAACCTAAAAATATTGAAATAAATTTTCCTTATAATATTTATATAAACGCAAAAGCAGATATGTCAAATTTAACTGAAGAAGAAAAAAATATATATAATGAAGTATATAAAAGATCCATAAATGATACTGATAATATAATATTTAAATGGGCAGAAGTTAATGACGGTACATATGAATTTGATTGTGATCCAAAATTTGTAAATAATAACGTATCATCAAATTTATTAGAAGAATACGATAACACATACGATGATAGTGTTACTCTATCTCCAAATGGTGGTAAAAAATGTATTTTTAAAACTATTTAATAAAATAAATTTAAATATTAAAGTATTATAATAGAACCTATTTTAATAATGGTAGATACTAATAGTGATAGTGATAATGATAGTGATATTTATATTGATATATCGCGTGCTCCTATAAATTGTGCTAAAGAACATACAAATATGTGGTTACATAATAAAGATGATGAATGTACTATAATAGAATCAGCGAAAACTTTAATAGCAGATAAATTAAATAAAACTTATGATAATATTATAAAACCAATTTTCCCACCACTAGAAGATGATATAAAAGATGATGCAAATGAAGTTGAAAAAGTATTTTTAAAATGGAATAATAGAATTAGTTGTGAAAAATGGTATGATTGGTTTACAATATCAGATTATCACAATGGGAATAAAATATCAATAGAACATGATAATGATGACGAATATATGTGTTATAATTATTGTAAATATGGGATACCTTACGGAAATAATAATAATAACTGTGTAAATAGAGATGAAATTTATAATAGAGAATTTGAAGGAACATCCACAATAACACCATATGCATTAATTATATTAATGGGAAGTACCAAAAAAGATATAATTGAATTATATAAAGATGAATTAGAAAATAGAACAAAAAATATAGAAAATAATTTAAAATACGAATTAGAGATAGATACAAATATAAAAGATAAATTAATAAAAGACGAAAATGTACAAACAGAAATATTTAATAAAATTAAATATGAAATGAAAAAAAGTATTAATGAATTAATAGAAAAAAAACCTCATAATTTTAGTCATAAATATATAAAAGGTCATAATAATGTTACACCACCAATAAATAATTTAGGTATTTTAAATAAAGAACCAAAAGATAAATATTCAAATTTAACTATATTAAATAAAGCATATGAAATTTCTAAAAAATTAAATGATTTTCTATTAAATTCAAATAAAGATAAAGAATTCCAACTTTGGAAGCAAGAATTAAAAGAAATATCAGATAATGATATATATTCCTGGAAATTTAATAAACAATTATTATTACTTCAAAGTGCGTGTATGTGTTGTTTTTCAAAACAAAATAAAAACAATATATTATATAATTTATGTAATGATTATAATGAATATATATTAGGTAATTCATATGATAAAAATATATATAATTTAAATTTCAAAGAAATAACAGCATTACAAATTTTTAAAGCTACTAATGAAGCAAATACTGCAAACGAGAAAGAAGCAGAAGCTGCTACTAGAGCAGCAGCAGAAGATCCATCTTCACCTAGTGGGAGTGTAAGTGACAATTTATATATATATGATTTTATATATAATAGCGAAGATAGTTTTAAACATAATGATATTAATATTAATTTATTAGATAATTCATTTAATTCTAATATAATAATGCATTTTAATTTTTTTATTTTAGCATTATTAATGATAGTGTTTTTATTTTTAATTTATAAAATAATAACAATATCATCAATTTGGAATAGTTTTGCACACGTATTTACTTATATATTATTTGGTTTTATATATATAAAAGAAGTGATTTGGTTTATATTTGTAAAGGCACTTGCTGCTTGTACAATAATTCCCGAACCAATTTGGCCAAAATATGCTGCTAAAAATTCCATTTTAAAAATACATAATGGTACAATTATTGGTCAATCTGATTATTATAAAATTAAAAGTCAAATAGACTTAAAGATAAGTAATGATAAAATTAAAATATTTATATATGGTTGTGGTTTATTAATAATTATTATTGTATTATTAAATCAATTTATGGATGCTACTTCTATTTTAACTAAGGTAAAAGAAAGTTCTTTTAATTCGAATACATCTTCTATTATTCAAAGATGGTTAAGTCCTCTACAAAAAATTTCACAAGATAAACTAAAAGAAATGAACCCTACTAAAAAAAATGATTAAATAATTATATATATTATATTTATAATGTCTTCATATATATTTCCAACAAATGATATACTCGAAGCAGGAATTGATGAATCAAATAGAGGAGGTTTAATTGGTGATGTAGTTTCTGCTTGCGTTGTATTAAAAAAACCAGAAACAGATGATGAAATTAATATTTATAATGATATTAAGGATTCTAAAAAATTATCAAAAAAAAAAAGACGTTTTCTTGCGGAATATATAAAAAAAAATGCTATTACATACGGAATTGGTATTGCTACTGTGGATGAAATAAACGAAAATAATATTTTAAATGCGACATTAAAAGCAATGTTTAGAGCAACAGATCAAGCATATAAAAAATTTAAATTTAATAAAATTTTAATTGACGGCCCTTATTATAATGGTTATATTCCTTCTGGTGAAAATTCTGAAATTTTACCACATATTTGTATTAATAAAGGTGATACATTATATACATGTATAGCTGCTGCTTCAATATTGGCAAAAGAGCAACATACAGATAATATAATTAAATTAGTAAATGATAATATTGATTTAAATAAATATGATTTGTTAAATAATCAAGGATATGGTACAAAAAAACATTTAGATGCTATAAAACAATATGGTATTACAAAATGGCATAGAAAAACTTATAAATGTTGTAAATAAATGTTTTTAGTATTTAAATAATTTAAAATATTTATTGATAAATTATAAATATTTCTAGACATACCAATATATATAATTGGAGCAATATAAAAACTTAGTATTTTAATATTAATCATATAAATATATGTAATATTAAATACTTATATAATATAACATATAAAACCATTTATCAATAGGTGAATTATTTGGTTTAATTAATTTTATTAAATTTCTATTACTAATATATAAATTATTTAATATATTTTGATCTTTACCGGCAAATATATCATATTTAATAAATTTTTCTAACATATTATAATATTCGTAAAACCATTTTTCAATTAAAATTTTATTACATAATATTACACCACCACCACATCTATTTTCGTTAAATATATAAGGTTTATCATTTTTATAATTTAATTCATTATTATTAAAATTCTCAACTTCAAGTAAATAAACTTTATCTTTATTAATTTTATTTATTTTTGAATTTAAAAAAATATTTTTTAATATATTAAATGTTTTTAGATCTCTTATCATACCAATATCACTCCACATATAAAATTCACTATCAAATATTTTTTTATCATAAGCATCTTTAATAAAAGCAGTTTTATTATTCCATATTAAATATAATAATGGATCATGATATTTTTCTTTATCTCTATGATAATCATTATTCCAATATTCAATATATTTATAACAGTATAAATCATCTATATTTATTTTAATAATTTTTGTATTTTTTAAATTATTACAACGTAAATTTATGATTAAATTAATAATATTATCTGAATTAGTATATATAATTAGTGGAATATCTTTTATTAAATTCATATAATTAGTAATCCAAGATATATAAGTATCTGTGTTAAATTTTTTTTTAGGAATTTCTAAATATGCTGTAACAATTGTAATATTATTTAATAACATGTTTAATTTATTTTATATTTTTTATATAATTTTTTATATTATAATATATTAACTAATAAAAATAATTTATAAAATTAAATAATATTATACATTAAATTTTACTTTTTTAATTTTTTTTTTGCTCTTGCCATTTTTTTGCTGCTAATCCTAAAATTTCTTTATTTGAATAATTTGGATATTCTAGTTTAATTTTTGACATTTCTTCTTTAACAAAAATATTATATTTACTAGGATTTTTCTTAACACCTGTCGATTTTTTTTTTGTTTTAATAGATTTATAAGATTCTGTAAGTTTAGTTTTTAGTTCATTTAAATTATATTCATTTTCCATATCAATATTTGAAACAAACGTATCAATTATAACTTTAGTAATATTTTTTTTTGTAATTTTAATAGGTAATAATTGATTTTCACTAGTATTATCCATATTATAATATAATAATGTTTCTTTTTATATAAATTTTAAATTTTAAAAATAAAATAGATAAAATTATTAGAGTTAGAACTTTAATGGTTCATGAGGGCGATCCTTATTTTAATTTAAAAGCGGATAATTCTAATATAGCAAATTTTTCTTCTACATCTGATGAAACTTATATTTTATTAATTGCGAATGATGATAATGGTGTATCTGATCACAATAATAATGCTGCTATAATAGGTGCTAATATAATTAATGAATATGATGATAATCATCAAGCATTTATTGGGATTAGAGAAAATAGTGTTAATAATGTTATAGCAACTTTTAATAATCAAAATATATTATTTAAAGTAGAAGCACAATATGATAATGATATTATCCCAATATTAAATACATATTCGTCAAATATTGGTTCATATACAAATAGATGGGATAATGTATTTGCAAATAATTTTATAGGCAATGGTAATCAAATTACAGATATTAATTTAGATGATAGGAGTACTTCCTATTTAAAAGAAGGTTCAAATCTTTATTATACTGAAAATTATTTTAATAATGATTTAAATAAAAAATTAATAAAACAATTAAATCATAATGATAAATTATCTTTAGATAATATAAATCAAGGAAATATTAATAAAACTATTCAAAATGATTATTATAAAGGAACATTAATTGTAGATAATATTATTATTAATAATTATGATCCAGATACGAGTGATGGTTTTCATATAGAATATAATATTAATGTAACAAATACTGATCAAATATATGAAGGTATAAATAATTTATATTATACAGATGAAAGAGTAAATAATATTATTAATTTATCAAATAAATTAATTTATTCTAATATTAGTAATTTAATATTAGATAATTCAAATCAAATTATTAATAATTTAATTGATAATGATGGGAAAATTAGAACAGATATGATTACTTTATCAGAAACAAATAGAGATTTTTTAAATTTAAAAATAGGACAATTAAAAAGGGAAATAGACACTTTAGATGCAAAAGTGGTAAGTACAGATGTCGAATTATTTACATTAATAGAAGATAATAATTTAAAACTTATAACTGAAGTAAATATTAGTAATCTAACAGCTCAATCTAATATAAATATTATACAGAGCAATATATTTGATGCTAATAAAATTTTAATTTCAAGTAATATTGAAAATAGTAATTTAATAATAAATATAGAAAGTGGTTTATTATTATCATATTCACAGTTAGATATAGATATTAATAATAGAATAGATATTACAGATGGGATAATATATTTAAATGATGAAAATACATCAAATTATATAGATAATGTTAATCAAAATATATTAGATACATCAAATTATATAGATAACGTATATGATAAAATTATCGATACATCAAATTATATATATAACGTTAATAATAAAATAATCGATACATCAAATTATATAGATAACGTTAATAATAAAATTATCGACACATCAAATTATATAGATAATGTTAATCAAAATATATTAGATACATCAAATTATATAGATAATGTTAATCAAAATATATTAGATACATCAAATTATATAGATAATGTTAATCAAAATATATTAGATACATCAAATTATATAGATAATGTATATTATAAAATTAAAGATACATCAAATTATATAGAACATGTTAATAATAATATCATAAATACATCAAATTATATAGATAATGTTTATGATAAAATTATAGATACGTCAAATTATATAGATAATGTTAATATTAATATCTATGATACATCAAATTATATAGATAATGTTTATAGTAATATTTTTGATACATCAAATTATATAAATAATATTTATAGTAATATCTTTGATACATCAAATTATATAGATAATATTTATAGTAATATCTTTGATACATCAAATTATATAGATAATGTTAATAGTAATATATTAGATACATCAAATTATATAGATAATGTTAATAGTAATATATTAGATACATCAAATTATATAGATAATATTTATCTAAAAGTTTATAAAAATGTATTAGATACATCAAATTATATAGACAATGTTAATAGTAATATCATAGAAACATCAAATTATATAGATAATGTTAATCTAAATGTTTTAAAAAATTTTAACAATATGAATATTTATGATATTAATATGTCTAATTATGTAATAAAAAAATATGATGAAATAGCATATACTTTCGATATTATTATTGATGAATTATATTTGGATACGTCAAATTATATAGATAATGTTAATAGTAATATCTTTGACACATCAAATTATATAGATAATGTTTATAGTAATTTATTCGACACATCAAATTATATAGATAATGTTTATAGTAATTTATTTGACACATCGAATTATATAGATAATGTTAATTTAAACATATTAGATACATCAAATTATATAGATAATGTTTATAGTAATATATATGATATATTAAATTATATAGATAATGTTAATACAAATATTAATCAAAATATATCAGATACATCAAATTATATAGATAATGTTAATACTAATATTAATATTAATATATCGGATACATCAAATTATATATATAATGTTAATACTAATATTAATAAAAATATAATTCACACATCAAATTATATAGATAACCTTAATAGTAATATTTTCGACATATCAAATTATATAGATACTATTAATGATAAAATTATAGACACATCAAATTATATCTATAATGTTAATACTAATATTAATCACAATATATCTGATACATCAAATTATATAGATACTGTTAATGATAAAATTATAGACGCATCAAATTATATCTATAATGTTAATATTAATATTAATCAAAATATATCTGACACATCAAATTATATACATAATGTATATGATAAAGTTTTAGATACATCAAATTATATAGATAATGCTAATAAAAAAATTATTGACACATCAAATTATATCTATAATGTATATAGTAATATTATTGACACATCAAATTATATAGATAATGTATATAGTAATATTATAGATACATCAAATTATATAGATAATGTTAATGAAAAAATCATAGATACATCAAATTATATAGATAATGTTAATCTAAATATATTAGATACCTCTAATTATATAGATAATGTTAATCTAAATATATTAGATACCTCAAATTATATAGATAATGTTAATCTAAATATATTAGATACCTCTAATTATATAGATAATGTTAATAACCATGTTAATTATTTAGAAACAATAACTTATTTTATAGAAAAAATAGATGACAATACTACAAAAATTAATTCAAATTTAGTTGTAGAAGGTATATTAACAGCTAGTAATTTATATATAATTGGGGATACAACAACTATTAATACTACATCATATCAAACTGAGAATTTACAAATAATTAATACACAAGGAGATGGTCCCTCCTTAAAAATAGATCATGATAATATATATTATAATATATTTGAAGCGAGTAATTTAGATAAATTATTTATTATTGATAAAAATGGAAATGTGGGTATAAATAAAAAACCAGAATATGATTTAGATGTTAATGGTATTATTAATTTTACAGAAATGATTAATGATATAACATCAAATGAATTAAATTATTTAAAAAATGTTAATTATCCAATAAAAACAAATTTTATAGATACATCAAATTATATAGATAATGTTAATCTAAAAATATTAGATACATCAAATTATATAGATAATGTTAATCTAAAAATATTAGATACATCAAATTATATAGACAATGTTAATAGTAATATTATTGACACGTCGAATTTTATAGAAGACTTTAATATAAAAATAATAAATACATCAAATTATATAGATAATTTTAATAGTAATATAATTGACACGTCAAATTATATAGATAATATATATAGTAATATTAATATAAATATCTTTGACACATCAAATTATATAGATACCGTTTATAGTAATATTAATATAAATATCTTTGACATATCAAATTATATAAATACTGTTAATCTAAATATATTAGATACATCAAATTATATAGATAATGTATATAGTAATATTATAGATACATCAAATTATATAGATAATGTTAATAGTAATATCTTCGACACATCAAATTATATAGATAATTTATATGATAAAATTATAGACACATCAAATTATATAGATAATGTTAATACTAATGTTAATCTAAATATATTAGACACATCAAATTATATAGATAATGTATATAATAAAGTCATCGACACATCAAATTATATAGATAATGTATATAATAAAATTATCGACACATCAAATTATATAGATAATGTATATAATAAAGTCATCGACACATCAAATTATATAGATAATGTTAATACTAATATTAATCTAAATATATTAGACACATCAAATTATATAGATAATGTTAATACTAATATTAATCAAAATATATTAGATACATCAAATTATATAGATAATGTTAATACAAATATTAATACAAATATTAATCAAAATATATCAGATACATCAAATTATATAGATAATGTTAATACTAATATTAATCTAAATATATTAGATACTTCAAATTATATCTATAATGTTAATACAAATATTAATCAAAATATATCAGATACATCAAATTATATAGATAATGTTAATACTAATATTAATCTAAATATATTAGATACTTCAAATTATATAGATAATATTAATCTAAATATATTAGATACTTCTAATTATATAGGTAATATTAATAAACATGTTAATGATTTAGAAACAGTAACTTATTTTATAGAAAAATTAGATGATAATACTACAAAAATTAATTCAAATTTAGTTGTAGAAGGTATATTAACCACTAGTAATTTATATATAATTGGTGATACAACAACTATTACTACAACATCATATCAAACCGAGAATTTAGAAATAATTAATACACAAGGAGATGGTCCTTCTTTAAAAATAGATCATGATAATATATATTATAATATATTTGAAGCAAGTAATTTAGATAAATTATTTATTATTGATAAAAATGGAAATGTAGGTATAAATAAAAAACCAGAATATGATTTAGATGTTAATGGTGTTATTAATTTTACTGAAATGATAAATAATATAACTTCAAATGAATTAAATTATTTAAAAGATGTTAATTATCCAATAAAAACAAATTTTACAGATACATCAAATTATATAGATAATGTTAATCTAAAAATACTAGATACATCAAATTATATAGATAATGTTAATCTAAAAATACTAGATACATCAAATTATATAGATAATGTATATAATAAAATTATCGACACATCAAATTATATCTATAATATTAATGATAATATATTAGATACATCAAATTATATCTATAATGTTAATAATAATATATTAGATACATCAAATTATATCTATAATGTTAATGATAATGTGTTAGATACATCAAATTATATCTATAATGTTAATAATAATTTATTAGATACATCAAATTATATCTATAATGTTAATGATAATGTGTTAGATACATCAAATTATATTAAAAATGTTAATAATAATGTGTTAGATACATCAAATTATATTAAAAATGTTAATGATAATGTGTTAGATACATTAAATTATATAGATAATGTTAATGATAATGTGTTAGATACATCAAATTATATAGATAATGTTAATAGTAATATCTTAGATACATCAAATTATATAGATAATGTTAATAGTAAAGTAATTTATTTAGAAAATATTACAAATTTATTAGAATTAGTAGATAATACAAGTACTTTTAATTCAAATTTAATAGTAGAAGGTACTTTAACAGCACTTAATTTAAATATTACAGGAGAAACAAATATTATTAATACAAATACCTATCAAACTGATACTTTAGAAATTATTAATAATAATTCTATAATTAAACCATCTATATTAATTATACAAGATAATATTATAAATAATAATATATTAGAATCAAGTAATTTAACTAATAATTTTTTAATAATAGATGCTAATAATAATATAGGTATTAATAAAAATCCAGAATGTGAATTAGATGTTAAAGGTGATATATATTTTGATGGGAAAATAAATAATATACCAGCTGATGTATTTAATTATTTAAGTGGAACAGAAACATCTATACAATCGCAGATAAATTTATTAAAAATTACCTCAAATACAGTTATAAATCATAATAATAGGATTATAGATATAGAAACAAGTAATGTTAATTTATCATATTTAATTAATAATGAAGTATATACAAATATATTACCTTATACAATTAGTGATGGAATATTATGGGATTATCAAAATAACAAATTTATAAATAATATTACACAATATTATGATAGTAATGTTGAAAATTTTTTAATAGAAAATAATTATTTAACTATAAATAATATTCCTATTGATAATAATACTCTCAGCGTTACCAATGGTAAATTAAGTGTTATTGATAGTAATATATTATCAATTGATAATAAAGGATTAAATATAACTATTTCTGACGATAATGGTGTTAATAAAATTAACGTAGGTAATAAAGAGAGTATTAATTATTTAACAAATTATTTATATTATCAATTTACAAATGATACACAAGAATTTATTGTACCCAATAATGTTTCAGAGGTTGTAGCTTATGTATGGGGTGGTGGTGGTGGCGGTGGTGGATATGAAAATGGTGGTTGTGGAGGATCTGGTGGATATTCGTCTGGTATTATTAATGTTTCAGATATTTCTAAATTATATATTCATGTAGGTGGTGGTGGAGAAGGTAATAAATATACACACTTTGCTGACGCTGGTTATGAATTTGGAGGAAGAGGAGGTTTTGGTGCTGGTGCTGGCGGTGGTAAATCTGGAATATATATAACTTCTTATTTAAATGGCAATGAAATATTAATAGCAGGTGGTGGTGGTGGTGCTGGAGGAAGTATAACAACTAATAAATTTTGCAATGGCGGTGGTGGTGGAGGAATAGAAGGTAATAATGGTAGTATAGAAGGTATTACCAATCCTATCGATAATTCTTTTAAAAATGCTATGGGAAGAGGTGGTAGATATAATATATATGGTGTTGGCGGGATAGGAGATATAAATGGTGAAAATGGTAAACGCGGCGAAGGAGGTGATGCGCAAATGAATAATAATATACCGTACGGACAAGCTGGTGGTGGTGCTGGTTATTGGGGCGGTGGTTCTGGTGCTAAAGATAACACTTATGGAGTAGGTTCGGGTGGTGGTGGAAGTGGTTTTAAAAATGATAAATATGTAAAAAACGCTGTTTTATTATCATCAGATACAGTTATTATCGGAAATACACCATGTGATCCCCCTAATTCTGATAATATATATTATATTAATGGCGTTGGAAAGGGTGGAAATAATAATACATATCCACATGATGGTGGTAATGGATTAGTCGTAATTGTATATAGGGTTAATAATACAACATCTACAGTAACAGAAAACAATAATTATAAATTTCCTTACCAATATTTAGCAAAACCAAATAATAATTCTATTAAAATTACAAATGGTATTTTAAAATATGAAAATGATAATTGGGTAGTAACAGATGAATTAAATAATAGAATTAATTTTTTAGAAAATAAAACATTAAATACAATAAATATTATAAATGAATTAGAAGATATTACTAATATAGATTTTGATAATATAATAAATCAATTATCTATATTAGATAATAATAATAATAGTATATTTGATCAATTATTATTATTAGATAATAATACATCTAATTATATTGATGATAAATATAATAATTTATTATTAATCGAAAATCAATTAAAAAATAATAACACGGATACATCAAATATCATCTCAGATAGAATTAATAATGATGTTGAAAATCTAAATAATCATATAATAGATATAAAAGATGATATAGCTTTTTTTAATAAAATTGATAATTTAAATATCGAAATTAATAAAAATATTATTATTGATGGTAATATAACAGCGAGTAATCTAAATATATTAGGAGAAACTATAAGTTTTAATACCACTTCTTATCAAACAGAAAGTTTGGAAATTTTTAATACACTTGCTTCTGAACCATCATTAAAAATAGATCAAAATAATAATTTATATAATATATTTGAAGCTAGTAATTTTAATAAATTTTTTATTATAGATAGAAATGCTAAAGTGGGGATTAATAAAAAACCAGAATATGATTTAGATGTTAATGGTACTATTAATTTTACAGAAATGATAAATAATATAACTTCAAATGAATTAAATTATTTAAAAAATGTTAATTATCCAATAAAAACAAATTTTTATGATACATCAAATTATATAGATAATGTTAATACAAATATTAATCAAAATATATTAGATACGTCAAATTATATAGATAATGTTAATCAAAATATATCAGATACATCAAATTATATAGATAATGTTAATACAAATATTAATCAAAATATATTAGATACATCAAATTATATAGATAATGTTAATCAAAATATATCAGATACATCAAATTATATAGATAATGTTAATCAAAATATATTAGATACATCAAATTATATAGATAATGTTAATATAAATATTAATCAAAATATATTAGATACATCAAATTATATAGATAATGTTAATCAAAATATATCAGATACATCAAATTATATAGATAATGTTAATCAAAATATATCAGATACATCAAATTATATAGATAATGTTAATCAAAATATATCAGAT
>Ga0206123_10001029_pt1 | contig 26829 bp, 22 predicted proteins | sample Helgoland_Spring_2_FD_160086 | JGI IMG/M metagenome (GOLD analysis project Ga0206123, IMG submission 160086) | Pelagic subsurface seawater microbial communities from Kabeltonne, Helgoland, North Sea - Helgoland_Spring_Bloom_20160316_1 | ecosystem: Environmental > Aquatic > Marine > Epipelagic ...
ATAGGAATTATACTATTTTCAAACTCCCAAAAATCAAACCTTGGAGCTGATACCTCTATCATAATATCTAATAACATCATTATAAAACCACCAAGTAAAGATTGAACAACTGTATTATTATGAAGTATTGAACTTAAATCTGCAGTAATTATGGTTAATACAGCCCAATTCACACAAATCATTAATGGAACTCCAGCTATCTTTAACCCTAAATTATCTCCATAAGAATAAGATCCAAAAATCAAACCAAAATTAACACCAAGGAATTCAGTTAAAAAACCTATTACAAATGGAATAGAAAAAGCAACCAACACCTTTTTAGAAAAATCATCTATATTCCAAAGAATAAGTATAACATACATGGAAAGATTTATAGGAGTTAATTTTAAAAACCAATCGGAATAGGTAGATAAAATACCTAGAATACCTGAAATATTAAAAAGCCAAATAATAAAAATGGATATACTTATTTTGTTTTTTAAAATCATACTTGTTTTAAAATTAATTCAGAAACAATTTTACCAGAAAGTAAACACAATGGGATACCTCCACCAGGATGAACACTGCCTCCACAAAAATATAAATTTGATATATTTTGACTAAAATTAGGATGTCTCAAAAAAGCTGCAAATTTATTATTACTTGAAGCGCCATAGAGTGCTCCCTGATAAGACTTTGTATTTGATTCTATTAACCTTGGGTCTAAAACCGTTTCAAATTCAATTAATTCCTCTAAATTAACAGATAAAGAATCGGAAAGTCTATTCAAAACATCTTTTCTAACGTCTTTAATAATACTGTCCCAATCTTGACCAGTGTTGCTAGGGACATTTACCATCACAAACCAATTTTCACATCCTTTTGGAGCATCTGATTTATTTTCTTTTGAAGTAATATTAACATAAATCGTAGGATCATTATATACCTTCTTTTTTTCAAAAATATAGGTAAACTCTTCCTCATAATTATCTGAAAAAAATATATTGTGTAAATCTAATAAAGGAAATTCTTTTTTTATTCCCCAATAAAATATTAATGCTGAACTAGATCTTGGTTGTTTTAATATTTTTAATGGCGGTTTCTGGTCTTTAATTAGATTTTTATAAGTAGGAACAACATCACTATTAGATATTATAAAGTCTCCATAAAAATCATTCTTGTTTACAGAGATGCCAACTGCAATTTGATTTTCTATATGAATTCTATTTACAGTAGAATTAAAATAAAAATGAACGCCCAAATCTTGAGCCAACTTGTATATACTCTCCGTTATCGAATGCATACCTCCTTTTGGAAAAAAAGTGCCATAATATTGCTCTAAATGGGGAATCATAGACATTATTCCAGGTGTTAGATAGGGAGATGAACCATTATAGGTCGCAAATCTATCAAATAACTGAATTAACTTAGGGTCATCAAAATTACTGGTATTGTATTCGTGTAAACTAATATTTATGTCTAAATTTCTTACATTAAATATCGCTTTCAATGTATCCTTTGATAAATAAGTAGAGATTTTGTGAAGAGATTTTTCTAAAAATAAGGAAGATGTTAGCTCATATTTTTTTTTGCTTTTTTTGAAGTAATCATCTATGGTGTTTTTTTTAACATCAAAAATGTTAGCAGCATCTGAAGAAAATGTATCGGTATCAGAGGAAGCTTTAAAAAAAGTTCCATCTTTATAAAAATAATGACATACAGTCTCTTTTTTTTTGTAGGAGAAATAATCTGTACTATTTTTATTTGAAATAGAAAATAATTCCTCAACAAATTGAGGCATTGTAAATAATGAAGGCCCCATATCGAAACGATATCCTTTTTTTGATAATTCTGTTAACTTACCACCTGGATATGAATTTGCTTCGAAAACTGAAACCTCAATTCCTTTACTTTGAAGTCTAACTGCTAATGATAAACCAGCAACACCCGCACCAATAATAATTGCTTTCTTTTGAATTGTATCATCCAAGACTTACTTCCTTTTGGGTTTTTTGTAGTATTTAAAAGGAACATACAGCATGCCAAAACATTCGCCGTCTTGTTTGTATAATTTCTTATGATGTATTTTGTGTGCTTTTCTTAAACCTAGCAAATACCTGTTTTTTGTATGTTTAAACCATTTGAATCTTTGATGTATTAAAACATCATGAACAACAAAATATGCAGCACCATAAAGCATGATACCAAATCCTATTGCAGCTAAAAAATAAATTTTTTGTTCTAAACCAAAATATATAGACAATGAACTTGGTAATGCAAAAATTATAAAAAATAAATCATTTTTTTCAAATAAGCCCTTGTACTTGGGTTGGTGATGATCTTCATGTAAGTACCATAAAAAACCATGCATAACATATTTGTGAGTACACCACGTTACAGCTTCCATTAGCAGAAATGTAACCAATGAAGTAAGAATTAAATACACCATTAAATCATATTTAATTTGTATTTAACATAACTTCTTGCTAATAAATTAATTTTCATAGTGTCAGATATTCTTACCCTAGTTTCAATAATTTGTGATGATGGAACATTATTTAATTTTTTTAATAATCTTCTGTAGTACCTGTAGGCCATGTACACACCAAACTTAGCCTCCACAGGTAATTTAAGGATTCCATGATTAAAAGCATAATTAAAATCATCTTCAATTTCCTGAATAATGAGTTGTTTAGATTCAGAATCTAAAGAAGTGAGGTCTATATTTGGAAAATATGATCTGTTAAGTAATTCAAAATCATCTTTTAGGTCTCTTAAAAAATTCACTTTTTGAAATGCAGAACCTAGTCTCATCGCTGCACTCTTTAATTCATTGTATTTTTTTTCATCACCATCTACAAAGACTTTCAAACACATTAAACCTACAACATCAGCCGATCCATAAATATATTCATCATACTCTTCTTTTGTAGTATACATAGATTTTGAAAGATCTGCCCGCATACTTTTTAAAAAAGACTTTACTAAATCATCTGTTATATTATATCTTTTAACAGTTGCTTGAAAAGAATTTAAAATTGGATTAAGGCTGATACCATTTTCAAGTGCCTTGTAATATTGATTTTCAAAATCATCTAACAACTCTTCTTTTTTGTAATCATGAAAAGTATCAACAATTTCATCGGCAAAACGGACAAAACCATAAATATTATAAATTGCATACCTAATGGTAGGTGACAACATTTTAACAGCCATAGAAAATGATGTACTATATTTCTTAGTTACCAGTTTACTAGTATCAAAACTAACTTGATCAAATAAATCCTTCATTAAACTCTTGTTTTTTGTATTAATTCTGCTGTAATTTTTCCTGATATTAATGAAGGGGGAACACCAGGTCCAGGCACAGTAAGTTGTCCTGTGAAATATAAATTTTTAACTTTTTTACTTTTTAACTTAGGCCTTAAAAATGCTGTTTGTAATAATGTATTAGCCATGCCATAAGCATTACCTCCATAAGAATTGTATTCTTTTTTAAAATCATTTACACAAAAAGATTCTTTAAAAATAATACTATTTCTAACTTCCTGTTTTGTAATATTTTCAAATCTATCCATAATTTTATCAAAATACTTATTTCTCAGTTCTTCAGTATCTTCTAGATCTGTTGCTAAAGGTATTAAAAAGAAACCATTTTCTTTACCTTCTGGAGCAGAATTAGGGTCAGTTAAAGAAGTAAAATTGGCATAAAAAAGTGGAGCTGTAGGCCATTGTGGGTCATCATAAATTTCTACAGCATGTTTATCAAAGTCGGTATCAAAAAATAGATTATGATGATTTACATTTTTTAATTTTTTATCAAACGCAACATAAAACAATAATGATGAAGGTGCAAAGGTTTTCTTAGCCCAATAAGATTCAGAATATTGTCTATAAATAGAATCAAGTAATGTCTCTGTATGATGGTAATCCGCACCACTTAATACTAAGTCTGTATTAATTTGTTCCCCATTAACTAATAAGCCAGTTACTTTCCCTTTTTCAACAATTATTTTTTCAACATCACTGTTAATTTCAAAAGTAACACCTAATTCTTCAGCTAATTTTTTCATACCTTCAACTACACTATACATACCCCCTTCAGGGTGCCAAGTACCTAAACCAAAATCAGCATAATTCATAAAATTATAAAAAGCTGGAGTATTATTGGGTTTAGCTCCTAGAAATAAAACTGGAAATTCTAAAATTTGAATAAGTCTATGACTTTTAATTTTCTTTCTAACCTGTTTGCTAACTGTAGAAAAAAATTGAGAAACTCTTGAAACTGTTGTAGGAGTGACCAACTCTAATGGAGAAACGCCAGGTTTGTATACTAAATCTTCAATAGCTGTTTCATAATTATCTTTTGCAGATTTAAGGAATTTCATTAAATGTTTTGAACTACCCTGCTCCTCTTCTTCAAACATGTCATAAATGTCTTTTAGATTACCTTGAACAGTTAATGAATCTTCTTTCCCAAAAAAGACTTTGTAGGCTGGATTTAATTTTTGAAGTTTGTAATAATCTGATGGTTTTCTTCCAAAATCAGCAAAAAAACGTTCAAAAACTCCAGGCATCCAATACCAAGATGGACCTATATCAAAAATAAAACCCTCTCTTTTTATTTGTCTAGCTCTTCCGCCTATAGTGTTGTTTTTCTCTAAAACAGTTACATCATATCCCATCTTTGACATATAACAAGAAGCTGCAAGTGAAGAAAATCCAGAACCAATAATATATATATTTTTACTCATCAGTTTTTTTTGTTGAACAAATATAATTATAAGTCAAACAAGACAGTGTTTAATAATTAATATTATATTTCTTTTAACAAATCAGATATTGTTGGATACAATGAAATTTTTGATTCAAAATCATAACTTTTAAATTCCATCGCCTTTCTACCAACAGCAATTAGTGAGTGATTAGATTCATTTAAAATAGAGTCTAATTCATTAAAATAATCTTCTATAATATCATCATAGGGCCTAACTGTCATTGAAGTAACAAAACAAACATTTTCATCTATATCAAAAAAATAACCTAAGTTATCTAGTGGTAAACTTTGACCTAGATAAATAGTTTTAAAACCTCTAAGGACTAATTCATAATTCAAATAAAGTAAGCCTAACTCATGAATTTCATTTTCGGGTAAAAACAAAACAAATATTTTATTAGTATTGACTTGTGTAAATCTTAATTCTTCTGTGTTAATTTGAATTTTTTGTGTAATTAAATTTGATATAAAATGTTCATGAGCTGGCAGTAATGTTTCTGTTTGCCACAATAGACCAACATGTTCTAAAAATGGAATAAAAACTTCTTTAAAAATATCTCTAAACGTTTTTTTATGTAGTAATTTACTGTACGTATCGTTAAACAGAGATTTATCAAATTGAAACATAGACAATTTGAAAGAGTTTATCGCCTCATCGTTAATAGCAACGTCAAAAGCTAATTCTCTAGCTATGATCAATATTTGATCATCATCCATTTGAGCAATTTTAGATATTTTATAATTATTGTTATTTAGAAGAACAATATTTAGAAGTTTCTGTAAATTTTTATGGGAATAATGTCTGATATTGGTTTCTGTTCGTTCTGGAGATAAAAGTGAATATCTTTTTTCCCAAATACGAATAGTATGAGCTTTTATACCAGAGATATTCTCTAAATCTTTGATACTGAAATTTTTCTTTATATTATTCAAATTAAAGAAATTTTAAATTTTAATCAAGATAATACAATTAATTAATTCTATAAAAAAAATTAAAAATTTTGTAACTTTTAAAATGCTTTACACACCTATATAATAATACTAGCCAAATATTGCAAAACGAATTAGAAATAAAATTCTTAAATGATTTTGAAAAAAATCAAAACATTGTTCACAAAATTTGTAGAATATATACTACAAATCAAGATGAACACAATGATTTGTTTCAGGAAATTACTATTCAAGTATGGACAAACTATTCTAAATTTAGAGGAGAAGCTAAATTTAGTACATGGATGTATAGAGTAGCTTTGAATACTGCCATTTCGTTATTTAGAAAATCAAAAAGAAGAATAAAAACACAAGATTTCAGTACTGTAAGTTACAAAATAGAGTATGTAGATTACGATAACACAAAAGACCTTCAATTAAATGCATTATACAAAGGAATTAGAGGTTTAAATGATATTGAGAAAGCTTTAATGTTTTTATACTTGGAGGATAAACCCTATAAAGAGATTGCTGAAACTTTAGGTATTACAGAGGTAAACGCCAGAGTGAAAATGAATAGGACGAAAGAGAAACTTAAAAAAATATTAAACCCATAAAAAATTAAATATATGGATTTAGCTAATTATAAGAAAGTCTGGAAGAACCAGCCTGAAGAAAAAAATAAAATTTCTGCTTTAGAAATTTATAAAATGACTCAATCAAAATCTAACTCTATAGTAAAGTGGATTTTTATAATTGGACTACTTGAATTCGTTTTTTGGTTTGCCTTAAATTATTTAGGCACTAAAAATGGGGCTCTTGAACCTTATGAAAAATTAAATCTAATTAACTTTATAGATAATTTCAACTATTTCCATTATGTAGTTGTAGTGTTATTTTTAATTCTTTTCTACAGAAATTTTTCTCTAATATCTACTGTAGACGACACAAAAACATTAATGAAAAATATCTTATTGGTTAGAAAAACAGTAAAATGGTATGTGTATTATAATCTGTTGAACGTAGTAGTTTTTTCAATTATTTTAAACATTTTAATTTTTAACACACCTGAAGGAATTAATATTCTTTCAGGTATTGACAATGAAAGCTTTAATCAAGAACATATGATGTCTGTTTTTATAATAGCTCAAATAGTAGTTATAGCCATTATGATACTAATATTGTGGCTTTTTTACTACCTTCTCTATGGAATTCTGTTAAAAAAATTAAATAAAAATTATAAGGAATTAACAAAATTGAATGAAATAAGTTAAAAAAAACTCTATAAAATAGTGGCTTTTTTATTCTTTAAAAACTTTCAATTCATACACTAATTTTTCTAACATAACTTCAGAAAAATCTAGATGAGTAACTATTCTAATTTTACCATCGCCCATTGGGGTCAATAAAATATTTTTTTTAGACATACTGGAAATAAAATCATCAGCATTTAAATAATCCTCAACATAAAAAATAATAATATTAGTTTCAACAGGTTCTACTTTTTTCACAAAGGATAAAGAATTTAAAACCAGTTCAATATCTTTTGCTTTTTTATGGTCTTCTGCCAAACGCTCTATATGATTATCAAAAGCATAAATAGCTGCTGCTGCCAAAAACCCAACTTGACGCATGGCGCCTCCAAACAATTTTCTAATTCGAAATGCTTTTGCAATATGCTCTTTAGTTCCTAATAAGATTGAACCTACAGGCGCTCCTAATCCTTTAGATAAACAAATTGAAATGGTATCAAATAATTCTCCATATTGTTTTGGGGATTCGTTTTTAGCAACCAAAGCATTAAATAATCTAGCACCATCCAAATGATAATCTAAATTATTATGTAAGCAAACTTCCTTTATTTTTTTCAATTCTTCAAAATCCCAACAAGCTCCTCCTCCTTTATTCGTTGTATTTTCAATACAAACTAATCTTGAATAAGGTACATGAATATCTGCTCTTCCTGCTGCTGTAATTTCTAATTGCTCAGCCGTAAACATTCCTCGATGTCCGTCTATTAACTTACAAGAAACCCCAGAATTAAATGCTGCACCACCACCTTCATAATTGTAGACATGTGCCCATTTATCACAAAATAATTTATCTCCAGGTTGTGTATGTAATTTAATGGCAGTTTGATTTGCCATTGTTCCGGAAGGAAAAAATAAAGCTGCTTCCATACCAAACATTTTGGCTGCTTTTTCTTGTAATAAATTTACTGAAGGATCACTATTAAAAACATCATCGCCAACTTCTGCACGCATCATTGCTTCCAACATACCTTTAGTTGGTCTTGTAACTGTATCGCTTATTAAATCTATCTTCATTTGTTAATTGTTTCCAATGGGAGAACCATCTGGAATTTTTGGAGTTATTGGTTTTTTAAATTTAGTAGGATTCTTCTTAAAATTTGAGATCATTTTAATCATATCTTTATGATATATTTTTTGAATACCTGGTGTTTTTGAATTGTTTAGAAGTGAGCTAATTTTATCAATTTTATCATTTACAATAGCATTTACTTGCCAATACATGTCTTTATTAGATGACAAATGAAACAGATGATTCAATACTTGATAATTCACAATATTTTGTAATTCTTGGTAGTAAGAGTCTTCATATGATTTTTGAAATGAATTTGCAATAAGATCGTCTAAAACTTCAACTAATCCTAGCTGACTACTATCAAGGCTATTATGTTGAACTAGTCTTGTTACCCTCTCAGGATGTAATAGTATTCCTAGAGTCATTGCAGATGCAGTTTCAACTGCGCCAAATGGATCAAAGGCAACACCTGTTTTACTTTTAAAAGATTCTCTAGTCCTTCCATAATTAAATGCTCTTGGAGGAAATAAGTCTAATATTTTTTTTGGTATGGCAAGTTCTTCAATGCTCAAAGTCTTAATAACAGATACTAAAGCTTTTCGTTCTAATTTACCAGGTATTCTTTTTACAATTGTATTGCCATCGTCTTTTATGGCGTATGTATAATCTAAACCTCCTATCATTTTGATAACTCCCTCAGTTTGATATCTATGCAAAAAGTACAATGGAACAAAAACATCCTCTAAAACTGAATACGGTTGATTAGATTTAATATTATCTTTTGAAAAATTTGCTATTGAATTTCTTCTAATAGATAATAAATTTTCTAATTCTTCAGATACATCTGATCCATTATCCCATAAATGAGCATAAGCATGAGCACTTCCTAGGGGTCTTGCATCCTGATCTGAAATAAAACGAGCACCTTTTTTAAAAGCTTCATCTAATAATTTACTTAAACTAGCATCTTCGTTCTCTAAATATTCACCGTATGAATAAGCAATTGATACCTTATCCCAGTCTCCAATCTTTGTATCGTAGGCATCTGTAAAATCTACTTTTCCATCTTTAATTGATAATGTAGGATGAGGATAATCCATTACTGAAGACCTTCCTTTTGAACTTGCTGCAAAATTATGAGCAAGACCAATTGTGTGACCTACTTCATGAGCAGACAATTGTCTAATTCTAGCTAAAGCCATTTCAAGAGCAAACTGATCGCTTGTATCGTCACTAGCATAGGGAGCCTGTAGCGCTTGAGCTATTAAAAAATCTTGACGAATCCGTAAAGACCCTAAACTTACGTGCCCTTTTATAATTTCTCCTGTTCTTGGGTCTGAAACAGAACTTCCATAACTCCACCCTCTTGTGGACCTATGCACCCATTGAATCACGTTGTATCTTACATCTAACAGATCCGCATCTTCCGGTAACATTTTTACTTGAAATGCATTTGTAAATCCAATTGACTCAAAAGCTTGATTCCACCATCTAGCACCATCCAAAAGCGCAGATCGAACAGGTTCTGGAGTTCCTCTGTCTAAATAATAAATAATAGGTTCTACTGCTTCGCTTTTAGCAGCATTTGGATTTTTCTTTTGTAGTCTATGGCGATAAATAAATCGTTTTTTTATAGACTCGTTCACAGGAGTAGCATAATCTAAATAAGACATTGCATTGGCACCAGATCTAGGATCAAACTTTCTTGGTGTATACTTATTATCTGGCAACTCAATAAAAGAATGATGTTGATTAACAGTTACCGAAGTTGATGTTGGTACCACACTTCTTATGTCATATCCCTTTGGTACTCCTTTAAACGTTACCATTACATCAAATTCTACATTTTTAGGGAATGCTCTTGTTCTTTTTAAATTTATAGCGCTTCTAGATCTATCAAGAGTATATTTACCCTGCTTTTTTGCTGATAAACGCCCCATGACTCCGTGTGCATCTCTTATAAAGAAAGAGGTTGCATCAACCAAATACTTACCATTTTTAGTTTCTTTAATTACAAAACCTTTGAGTATAGATTTAGCAAAAGCTTGTTCAACAGATTTTTTTTCTTCAATATTATCCGTAATAGCTCTGTAATATTGATTTGGTTGAATTAAAAGTAATTTATTTCCAGCTTTAATAAATTTAACAACCCTTGTATTTCCTAATTGACCTCTATCTAGACCAATGTCATTTGAACCTATACCTTCAGAAAGCGCATTTACGTATAAAAATTCTTTATCTAGGTTTTCGATTTCTAGGAATATTTTATCATTACTATTATCATAATAGAATGTGAAATACCCATCGTATCTAGTAATATTTTTATTATCCTTAAAAAATTGAGCAAATCCTTGAGCAGAAAAACTCAAAAACAATACTGCTAAAATTAGTTTTTTCATATGTAATATTTTTGAATAATTGTAAAAATACAATAATTAATAATGAATTAAAATATTCATTAAATTCTCTTTTTATTACAACACAGTACCTTTAATTTTTTTCCATATTTTTAATAATAAAAAGGAAAAAACTAACACAATAAAGGTTAAAACTATAGCTATAAAGTATTCTCCATAAATATAATTACCAATAGCAAACATTGTTGAATAAATTAAAATACACCCTAAAATCATTGCTAATATGCCGTTTGGAACACTCCATTTTTCGGTAGTTTTAATGATTGATATTTTTGCTTTATCGGCTCTCATGAGTATCTTTTTCCATCCTGGCCCACCTGGTTGTGTTTTAGAATAAAAAGCAAATAGTACCTTGTCATTTTCTGGAGCCGTTAAAAAAGTAACTACCAACCAAATAATTGATGAACAAAAAACTACAAAAGGATATTTCATATATCCAGGAAATATACCTCCTACATCAAAAAGCGCATTTCCAAAAGTTGTAAATGTTAATAAAATAGAGATAACTCCTGAAGCAATCATCGCCGAGATCTCTGTCCATGCGTTAATTCTCCACCAGAACCATCGTAAAATAAAAATTAAACCTGTTCCAGCACCAAACATTATAATAATTTCAAAAAGTTGTAAAGCATTTGTTAGAGATAAAGCAATTAATGAACTAACAATCATTAATATAACTGTAGTAATTCTACCAATATTTACCAAATGTTTCTCAGATGCTTCTGAATTTATCTGTTGTTTGTAGAAATCATTGACCACATAAGAAGCACCCCAGTTTAGGTGAGTACTTATAGTACTCATATAAGCAGCAGCTAATGAAGCTAAAACCAGACCTAGTAAACCGCTTGGTAATTTCGTTAGCATAGCCGAATACGCAAGATCATGTCCTAATTTATCCTCAGTAACCATTGGAAAAGCCTCTTGTATGCTAGCTAAATCTGGATAGAGAATAAGAGATGCTAAAGCAACTATAATCCATGGCCAAGGTCTTAACGCATAATGCATGATATTATAGAAAAATGTAGCTCCTATTGCATGATTTTCATCTTTAGCTGCTAACATCCGTTGTGCTACATATCCACCACCACCTGGCTCTGAACCTGGATACCAAGAACTCCACCATTGAACTGCAAGAGGTATAATAAGAAGAGTAATAAATGTTTCGGTATCATCTAAACTTGGAAGAATATTTAATTTATCTTTTACATTTTCATGAGCAATTAAGTTTTCCAACCCACCTACCTCTGGAAGTCCTACGATATAATAAGCTGCACCAAAAGCACCTGCCATTGCTACAAAGAATAATATAAAATCTGTATATACAACACCTTTAAAGCCTCCTATGGCACTAAAGACAACTGTAATAAAACCAGCAATAACAACGGTTGCTAAAGGATCTAAGCCTAACATCACTTGTCCAATTTTTATTGCTGCCAAAGTTACCCCAGCCATTGCCAATACATTAAAAATGATTCCCAGATATACAGCTCTAAAGCTACGAAGAAACCGTGCAGGCTTTCCTCCATATCGAAGTTCGTAAAATTCAATATCAGTATTTACCCCTGACTTTCGCCAAAGCTTTGCATACACAAAAACGGTTAATAATCCAGTAACCAAAAATGCCCACCAAACCCAGTTTCCAGAAACTCCATCTGTACGAACTATGTCTGTAACTAAATTAGGTGTATCTGTAGAAAAGGTAGTAGCAACCATAGAAAGTCCTAATAACCACCATGGCATGTTTCTTCCTGAGAGAAAATACTGATTGGTGTTTTTTCCTGATGTTTTTCCAACATAAATACCTATTGCAAGGATAACTGCAAAAAGTGAGAAAATAATCGTGAAATCAAAATTCGATAAGGAAATCATAATATAATTAATTTTTTGGCCAATGTAAATTAACAGGGTGTTGTGCAAGATATTCATTCATTATGAGAATATCATCTTTTCCTGTTAAATCAGGCACATGTTCTGAAAGTGGTATTCCAACTATTGAGGTTGGGTAAGCACATGTCATCTCTAACAAAGCAGAAGGCAGTTCTTTTTCATTTCTTACAGGGTGAATGGCGCAGGTTTGTAAAAAAGGATAAAATACTTTTCCATTAAACTTAAAAACATTCATACTTACTCGAAATTTCCCATCCTTGTCTTTATATTTTTCTGCTTCAAGAGCTGTAGGTTTCTCTATAATATCCTGTAAATAATTATATCGATCAACTTTTGTTAATGCAAACTTTGCAATACGTTCTTGAGGATATTCTAATGCATCTCTATCGTAGTTTATAAATGCATTAGGACTTTTGTTAGTACGAAGCAAATTAAACGCTTTTTCGCTATACAAATTATCACAATTACAGACTACAAATTCATTTTCTTGTAACTCTGGATATTGCTCTAAAGATTGACATACGGCATCAGCAGTTCCAAAGGGTTTTATTCGTCCTACAGGAATGCGCTGATAAACATATGAAATTGACAATCTGTGAAACTGATTTCTTGTTCTCTCCTCTCCATAGTAAGTTTTAAAAAGCTCCCTCTCTTCTCCAATGACAATATAAATATTTTGGAATCCTGCTTGTTGTGCATTGTATAGTACATAGTCTAACATTGGACGATTATTTAGTAAAATCAATGCTTTACTTCTTGAATTCGCTTGATGTATTAAATCTTCTGAGAGTTGTGACAAAGAAGGTTTTTTCATCCTTGACGAAGCTCCACCTGCTAATATAATTAAATGATTTGTCATGATACCATAAATCGCTTTCCTGAAGTTACAGAAACAGCATACGCATCTTTAGCTCCAGCTGTTAAAATATTATCAATTACCCGTTGTTTATTTTGTTTAGATGAAATGGCACAAATGCTTCCACCTCCACCAGAGCCAACAATTTTAACACCATATGCTCCAGCTTCAAGAGCTGCTTCAATCATATTGTCAATTTTTGGAGTAGTAATCTTTAAAATATTTTTTAATACTGAATGATGCTCATTCATTAACGCACCAATTGTTTCATAATTCAATATATCTTCATTCAAAGCAATCAATGCATTTTGAGTAATCATGTGATTTTTAATTGAGGAATAAAAGAATGTTTGTAATTCTTCAGAAAGAATATCTGAATACTTATCTACGTCTTCAAGCACGGCTGAATGCAAATTAAAATCCGAATCGTATTCTTGAACTGCTTTAATTGAGGCCAGTGCTTTGCTTTTTAAATCACCAAGCAAACCCATTGTGTTTTTTGGAATTCCAGATTCACCAATAACAAGTTCAGATAATGAACTTTCAATCTTTTTAAACTTAGCTGAATCGCCCGTTTCTAAAAATATAATATCGCCAATCGCTATCGTATATTGATCCATCCTTCCTCCTGGGGAATTATATTCAACAACCTCTGCTTCATAGGCAAATTTGGCAACTAATTCATCAGTAACTTTTTGATTACATCCAAAAGCATCCAACAAAAATCGAATCCACGCTACTACTACAGCAGAGGAACTAGAAAGTCCTGCGTTTATTGGTATATTTCCTTTTATTGTGATTGTATACCCTTTATCTAAAACACATCCATAGCGTCTTACTACTCGAACTACGGAAGCAATATGATCTCCATTTTCAAGATGATCAAAAGGATCATGAATATGAAAACTCCTAGATGTTTTCATATCTGGCATTTCTATGAGAATCTCTTCTGAATCATTTGCCATACCATGAATTTCAATAAATCTATTAATTGCACATGCAATAATTGGCAATCCTAGATAATCTTGATGATCTCCAAAAAGACAAACCCTTCCAGGAGCTTTACTAATAACTTGATTCATACTTAGTATGTGTCTTTAATCCAGTCGTATGGTTTTCTTGTTACCCACAAACCTCTGGTAAAATCAGGAAAATCTTGTGATGCTCCATTATTTTCAATGGAAGCCTCAGAAAGCGGAGTAATTGCACTCCAAGCTGCTGCATCATATACATCTAAGGGTGGTGCAATATTTTGTTTTGCAGACTCAACAAATGCATTTAAAACAAAGAAATCCATTCCTCCATGTCCAGAACCTTGAGCATAATCTCCATATTTCTTCCATAACGGATGGTCATATTTATCTAGCCAGGGTTTAGCTTCATCCCAACGATGAGGTTTAGAAACACCTTCAATGTACATTCTATTTCCATCTACCTCCCACAAACCTTCGCTTCCTTGAACACGAAAACCTAATGAATATGGTCTAGGTGAATTACAGTCATGGGTAACTATAATGGTTTCTCCGTTAGCAGTTTCTATGGTAGAAGTAATAATATCTCCTTGTTTAAATTTTAATTTAGCATTGGGATGATCTTTACCTCCGTTATCAACTATATATTTATGTAAACCAACAGCTTTGCTGGCATGAGAAGTCATTGATACAAATCTATTTCCCCTATTTATATCACACATTGTAGCGACTGGTCCAACGCCATGAGTTGGGTACACATCTCCGTTACGAAGTAATGAATGTTGGGTTCTCCATTTAGATTCTGAAATCCCTTTCTCTCCAAACTCAACTCCTTTCCCATAGGGTGTAATACCATCATTAAATTTTACAAATCTTAGATCATGTTGATAACCACAACGAAAGTGAAGTAATTCACCAAACACATTTTGACGCACCATATTTAGAACAGCCATTACATCTCTTCTGTAATTAACATTTTCTAATATCATTAAATGAGACCCGGTTTTTTCATGAATATTTACTAAATCCCAACATTCCTCCATGGTGTTAGCAGCTGAGACCTCAACGCCTGTGTACTTTCCAGCCAACATAGCATCTTTTGCCATACGTGTGTGCCACAACCATGGTGTAGATATAATAACAGCATCTATAGAGTTATCTTCTAAAAGGTTTTTATAATCTAGAGAGTCTTTTCCAAAAGTTTTTGGTGTAGGTTTAGATGCTTTTTTTATAATCTCTAAACAAAGATTAATTCTTTTGATGTCTATGTCACAAATAGCTGAGATAGTTATATCTGTTCTTTGTAATAAATTCGTTAAATGATTGGTTCCCCTTAGTCCCACTCCTATTAGTGCTATATTTAGTTTCTCTTTTGTAGAATTTGACATTCCAAAAGACATGCTAGGTGCTAATACTAAACCGGCTCCAAGCATGGTTGATGTTTTAACAAAGTCTCTTCTTGATTTCATTAGTTAGTGTTTGCTCATAAAAATAGCTATAATTTTATTTAATTTTTAAATTAAACTAAAAAGAAATTTGTTTATCCTAAATATCATTTCATAAGACCCTGTTTGCTTTCACTTTTTTCAACTATTTTTGTTTTAAACTATGGTAACACAAGATCAACTAAAAAATCTATCAGAAAGAGTTTCTAAACTAAAAATATATTTAGATATCGATAAAAAACTGATTGAAATTTCGAATGAAGAGGAAAAAACAGCAGATCCAAGTTTTTGGAACAATCCAAAAGAAGCTGAAATCTTAATGAAATCAATTCGTTTTAAAAAGAAATGGGTAGATGATTATAACAAAGCGATTTCTTTAGATGAAGATCTTCATGTTTTATTTGAATTCTACAAAGAAGGTGATATAGATGCGAAAGAAATAGCATCTCAATACGAAAAAGCGGCTACATTTATTGAGGATATTGAGTTTAAAAATATGCTTTCTGAAGAAGGTGATAGTTTTAGCGCTGTTATTCAAATTACTGCTGGAGCTGGTGGTACAGAAAGTTGTGATTGGGCAGAAATGTTATTTAGAATGTATTCTATGTGGTCCGAAAAACAGGGATTTTCGCTCAAAACTCTCAACTATCAATCCGGAGACTCAGCGGGCATAAAGACTGTTACTGTAGAGGTAGATGGAGATTACGCTTTTGGGTGGTTAAAAGGAGAAAATGGTGTTCACCGATTGGTAAGAATTTCACCTTTTGATAGCAATGCCAAAAGACATACCTCATTTGCATCGGTATATGTATACCCGGTAGCAGATGATTCTATTGAAATAGAGGTTAATCCTGCTGATGTAGAAATTACAACTGCAAGATCTAGTGGGGCCGGCGGGCAAAATGTTAATAAAGTAGAAACAAAAGTTCAGTTAACTCATAAACCAACAGGAATTCAAATTTCTTGCTCTAACTCACGTTCACAACATGATAATAGAGCTACAGCAATGAAAATGTTAAAGTCTCAACTATACGAAATTGAATTACAAAAACAACAAGAAGCGAGAAATAATATTGAGGCTGGAAAAATGAAAAATGAGTGGGGAAGTCAAATTAGAAATTACGTAATGCATCCATACAAATTAGTGAAAGATGTAAGAACTACCCATGAAACAGGAAATGTAGATGCAGTAATGGACGGTAACATAAATTCATTTCTAAAAGCATATCTAATGTCGCAAGGACAAAAGGATACAATATCACAATTATAATTTCGAGTTAAAATACTGACTAAATTTATGATAAAAATATACCACAATCCAAGATGTAGAAAATCGAGAGAGGGTTTACAACTTCTCAAAGAAAGTAAGCAAGAATTTAAAATTATAGAATATCTAAAAGAAATTCCGAGTTTTAACGAATTGAAATCAATCATAAATCTTCTTGGCATTACTCCTTTTGAATTAATACGAAAAAATGAATCTATCTGGAAAAAGAATTACAAAGGAAAAGAATTAACTAACGATGAAGTGATTACAGCAATGATAGAAAACCCAAAGCTAATTGAAAGACCAATTATGATCAATAAAGAAAAAGCTGTAATAGGAAGACCTCCAGAAAATATCAAGTATATCTTGTAATATATTTTTGTTTAACAGAATATTAACTAGTATTAATAAACTAAATAAGAATTTTGCAGTCGAAGATATAAATCAATGATTGATATGAATAAAGCTAGTTTTCTTATTTTAGTGTCTGTAATTACATTTTTTAATGCTTTTGGTCAAAAGCCTCAAAACTCTCAAATTTTTATTTCTGGAATTATTATTGATTCTGAAACCAAAGAACCTCTTGAATACGCTACCATAGTTTTAAATGATACAAAAAACAATCAACTAAGTGGAGGGATTACTGATTCAAAAGGAAGCTTTAATATAAAAATAAATCCAGGAATTTATGATATCAGTTTTGAATTTATTTCTTTTAAAACCATTAAGTTATCCAAAAAAATTGTTAATCAATCTATTAATTTTGGAACCATTGAATTATTTGAAAACACAAATACTTTAGATGAGGTTGTTATAATTGCTGAAAAATCTACAGTTGAAATCAGATTAGATAAAAGAATTTACAACGTAGGTAAAGACATGACAGTTAGAGGTGGTTCTGCGTCTGATGTTTTGGACAATGTTCCCTCAGTAGATGTTGATGTAGAAGGAAGTGTAAGCCTTAGAGGTAACGAAAATGTTAGAATATTAATAGATGGTAAACCTTCTGCATTGGTTGGTTTAAGCGGTACAGATGCATTACGCCAATTACCTGCAGAAGCCATTGAAAGAGTTGAAGTAATTACCTCGCCATCTGCAAGATATGATGCTGAGGGAACTGCTGGAATCTTAAATATCATTCTCCGAAAAGGAATTGCAACTGGTTTAAATGGTTCTATGAACGCAACTATTGGTGATCCAACGCAATATCGGGTAGCTTCTAATATAAATTTTAGAACAAAAAAAGTTAATTTTTTTACCAATCTAGGATATAGAGATAGTTCAGGACCAGGAAACTTTTTAACGAATCTATCAACTTTTCAAAATGAATCTCTAAATAGTCTAAGAATTGAAGACAGAGATTTTGAAAGGAACAGAAATGGATATAATATTAATGTTGGATTAGAATATTTTTTATCTAAACAAAGCTCAATTACTGGAACCTATTTTTATAGAGACTCCAATAACAAAAACCTTTCAACTAATACCATTCGTGTTTTTGATGCAAATGATATTCTTGAGTTTACTGACACTCGTATTCAAGATGAAGATGAAATTGATAAGACTTCGCAAATTTCTTTGAATTACACCAACAACATCAACAATAGTGGTCATAAATTAACTATTGATGTTCAGTATAGTGATAGTCAAGAAACAGAAAATGCTTTCATTGATGATTCTCTGGCTATTGAAAACAATACTACCACAGAAGATTCTAAGAATACTCTAATACAAACAGATTATGTTTTACCAATTGGTGAGAACACCCAATTTGAATTAGGCTATCGAGGAGATTTTCAGGATTTAAACTCTAATTTTCTGGTTACTAGAACACCTGAACTAGACTTTGATCCTTCCAATAACCTTGTTTTTAAACAAAATGTAAATGCTATCTATTCTCAGTATGGAAGTAAGATTAATAAATTCACCTATCTAATAGGCCTACGAACAGAGTTTACAGACGTAAAAGTAAGACTTACCAACACAAATGAAAATTTCGATTACAAGTACACAGAATTTTTCCCTACCATTAATTTTGGTATAGAAAGAACAGAAAATCAAAGTTTTACTCTAGGGTATAGCAGAAGACTCAGAAGACCAAGATTCTGGTATCTTAATCCCTTTGAATCTAGAAATAGCCAGAATGTAATCTATAAAGGGAATCCAGGTTTAATTCCAACTTTTACTAATTCTTTTGACCTTGGCTTTCTTCAAAAGATAGGGAAACTTACCTTAAACTCATCAATTTATTTTCAGCATTCAATAAACTCTATACAAAGAGTCACCAGAGATGAAATTAGACTATTAGATGGAGTAAACCAAGTTATAACAATTAGAGAACCTATTAATTTATCATCTGAAGATAGATATGGCTTTGAATTAACTGCCAATTATAATCCTTCAAAGAAAGTAAGGCTTTCTGGAAGTTTTAATGTATATCAGCAAGAATCTAAAGGGCTATATGAATATAACAAATTTACTTTAGATGATACAACTGGAGCTATTGTCTCTACTCCCGAAATACAAGATTTAGGAAATATAAATAATAGCTGGTTTAGTAGGTTTAATGCAACTTTTACACTGCCATGGAAAATACAAATGCAAAACAGATTATCTTACAGAGGCCCGAGATTTACAGCTCAAAGTGAATCAAAAGGAATGTTTTCTGCTAATATAGCTCTGAGTAAAGATGTATTTAATGAAAAGGGTACGTTCGTATTTAATGTAAGTGATTTATTTAATTCTAGAAAATGGAGATCAACTAATTTCAATCCAAATAAAGAAAATCCTACTAGTATTAATTATCAAGAATCTCAATGGAGAGTTCGTCAAGTATCTTTAAACTTTACTTACAGGTTTAATCAGAAAAAAAATCAAGGAAGAGAAAGAAGAGGCGGTGAAGATTACGAGGGTGGTGAAGGTTTTAGTAGACCCTAAAACTACACAAATACCAAATAAAAAAAGACTCGCACTATTGCGAGTCTTTTTTTTTATTATTTATAAATAAAACTACTTTCCTTCAGCAGCTTTTTTTGCTTCTCTTTTTAATTTGAAATTTTCCCAGATAGTACCTCCTAGCCAATAAGGAACAACAAAAGTTAATAGAAATATCAACAACCAAAAACCAGTTGTAAAAATAAACATAAATAAAACAAATCCTGAGAACTGAGAAAAATCTAACATTTAAAAAATCTTTAACTTAAGTTGCAAAAATAATAGATAATTTTTATTGATACTAACATTTAGTAAAATATTTACAGAAGAAAATACTCACAAATGTTACTAACTGATTGTTGTGGATTTTGTAATTTTGTAATATTATTGAAAATGCACTAATCATGAAATTTAGAATAGAAAAAGATACCATGGGTTCAGTTGAAGTTCCTGCTGATAAATATTGGGGAGCACAAACCGAAAGATCTAGAAATAATTTTAAGATTGGTTCAGCTGCTTCAATGCCTCTAGAAATAGTCTATGGTTTTGCTTATCTCAAAAAAGCTGCAGCTTTTACAAATGCTGAATTAGGTGTTTTAGAAATAGAAAAGCGTGATTTAATAGCGACGGTGTGTGATGAGATTTTAGCTGGTAAGTTAGACGATCAGTTTCCTTTAGTAATATGGCAAACAGGTTCAGGAACTCAATCTAACATGAATGTAAATGAAGTAATTGCAAACAGAGCCCATGAAATTGCTGGAAAAATAATTGGAGAGGGAGAAAAAACTATTCAACCAAATGATGATGTAAATAAATCTCAATCATCAAACGATACATTTCCAACAGGGATGCATATCGCATGTTATAAAAAAATTGTAGAAACCACGATCCCTGGAATTGAACAACTAAGAAATACTCTTCAAAATAAATCTGAAGATTTTAAAGATGTTGTTAAAATTGGTCGTACTCATTTAATGGATGCCACTCCCCTAACCTTGGGACAAGAATTTTCTGGGTATGTTGCTCAATTAAATTTTGCTTTAAAAGCATTGCGTAATTCTTTGGAACACTTAAGTCAATTAGCTTTGGGAGGAACTGCTGTAGGAACTGGATTAAATACACCAAAAGGATATGATGTTTTAGTAGCCAAGTACATTGCAGAATTCACAGAAATGCCATTTATAACTGCTGAAAATAAATTTGAAGCCCTTGCTGCACATGACGCATTAGTAGAAACACACGGTGCTTTAAAACAAGTAGCTGTTTCTTTAAATAAAATTGCAAATGATATTCGTATGATGGCCTCTGGGCCAAGATCTGGAATTGGGGAAATTATCATACCAGCTAACGAACCCGGAAGTTCTATTATGCCAGGAAAAGTAAATCCTACACAAGCAGAAGCCATTACTATGGTTTGTGCGCAAGTTATGGGGAATGATGTTGCTGTAACTATCGGTGGAACTCAAGGTCATTATGAATTAAATGTTTTTAAACCTATGATGGCTGCTAATGTGATACAATCAGCTCAGCTAATTGGAGATGCTTGCGTATCTTTTGATGTAAATTGTGTTTCTGGAATTGAACCAAATTATTCAAGAATTAATGAATTATTGAATAATTCGTTAATGCTAGTCACTGCTTTAAATACCAAAATTGGCTATTATAAAGCCGCTGAAATTGCAAATACTGCACATGCTAATGGCACTACTTTAAAAGAAGAAGCAGTCCGTTTAGGCTACGTTACACCAGAACAATACGATGAATGGGTAAAACCAGAAGATATGACTGGAAGTTTAAAATAAAATATCTTTCTAAAAGTACCTTTCTTCAAAAATTTTAAGATGATGCTTTTGATGTCCAGATATTAGAAATCCGATCGCTCTTACAGAAATAATATTTCCTGAAGTGCTCCCTTTTCTTAGAAGAACTTCTTCTGAAAAGCTTTTATATAAAGATATTGAACTTGCTCTAACTGTTTTGAATTCATCTAATAATTCTTGAAGACTCCTTGAGTTAGCTTCCACATTTTCATTATAAGAGTCATGATCAAAACCTTTTAATTCTGTTGAATCATTTCTTGCAAAGCGCAATGCTCTGTAATTAAATATTCGCTCTGTATCTATCACATGAACTAATAACTGCTTAAATGTCCATTTTCCTTCAGCATATACATATAATTCTTTTTCTTTTGGGATTGTAGTAGCAACCTGTTCTAAATAATTTCCAGTTTCTATTAAATTTTCAATAATAGATTTACCATTGGTTACTAAATCATCAATATATATCTTAAAATAAGAATGGTATTCATTTGATAACAACATAGAGTTTTCTTTTTTTAATGTAAGTTTGTCTAGCGAATGTAATCAAACAATATGACAACTTTATTTATCAACATAAAAGAACTTATTCAAGTAAGAGAACTATCTGAAGATAAAGTTTATGGGAAAGATATGGGTACTTTACCCATCATAAAGAAAGCTTTTATGTTGATTGAAGGTAATACTATTATCGACTTTGGTTCAATGGATAATCTTGGTGTAAAAAAAGCTGACAAAGTTGTTGATCTCTCAGGAAGATTAGTTTTACCCACTTGGTGTGATAGTCATACCCATATAGTTTATGCAGATTCTAGAGAGGAGGAATTTGTTGATAGAATAAAAGGATTGTCATATCAAGAAATAGCCAAAAAAGGAGGAGGAATTTTAAACTCGGCAAAAAAACTTCAAGATAAAACAGAAAACCAACTGTACAACGATGCAGTTACAAGGATAGAAGAAATAATTAAATCTGGTACGGGTGCATTAGAAATTAAATCTGGTTATGGGTTAACTCTAGATAGTGAACTAAAAATGCTTCAAGTAATTAAAAAATTAAAGGAAACATTTCCAATTCCTATCAAAGCTACTTTTTTGGGAGCTCACGCAATACCTTCAAAATATAAAGAAAATAGAGAAGAATATATTCAGTTAATAATTAACAAAATGATTCCTGAAGTAGCTTCCAAAAAATTAGCTGACTACATAGATGTATTTTGTGAAAAAGGCTATTTTTCACCAGAAGAAACTGATCGTATTTTAAAAGCTGGTGCAATACATGGGTTGATTCCTAAAATTCATGTAAATCAGTTTAATTCAATAGGTGGTATAAAAGTTGGTGTTAACAATAATGCCTTATCGGTAGATCATTTAGAAGTTTTAACGGATAAAGACCTTAGCATATTATCAAAATCAAATACAATGGCAGTTGCACTTCCATCATGTTCATTTTTTCTAGGAATTCCATATACGAATGCTAGAAAAATTATTAATTATAATATTCCTTTAGCTATAGCATCAGACTTCAATCCTGGATCGACTCCATCTGGCAATATGAATTTTGTAGTTTCTTTAGCTTGTATAAAATTGAAAATGACACCAGAAGAGGCCATCAATGCAGCTACCTTAAACGCTGCTTATGCTTTAAATTTATCTAAAGAAATTGGTAGTATATCTAAAGGAAAGCTTGCAAATTTCATGATTACAAAGCCTATTAAATCCTATAGCTTCCTTCCCTATTATTTTGGGAATAATTCTATTGAGAGAATTTATTTAAGCGGAATTGAATATTAATATCTAGTATTATTTATCTTTTTTTTGGTTTAATAAAACTTACTATTTTACCAAAGAATGTTTCTTGTTTTTCGTTTTCATGGTACCCATTGCTATAGGTGCCGTAGCCATAGCCGTAACCATAACCATAGCCATAGCCATAGCCGTACTTACTTTTAACTCTATGGTCATTGTATATATAACTAATATTGGATACCTCTTTGTTGATGTATTTATTATCAATCATATTCATCATTCCCCTTTGAGAATAATTTTGACGAATTACATAGCAAATAGCATCTGAATATTTAAATAGTTCTAAAGCATCTGATACTAGACCTACTGGTGGGGTGTCTACTACTATATAATCATATTCTTTTTCTAGTTCACTGAAAAGTTTATCACAAGATTCTCCTAATAATAATTCAGAGGGGTTTGGTGGAATAGGACCAGATAAAATAAGATCCATATTAGGAATTTGAGTATTTATAATTATTTCAGATAATGATTTTTGATTTATTAAATAGTTGACAACACCTAAATTATTATTTAATTTAAAATCATCATAAATTTTAGGTTTTCTAAGATCCATTCCTAACAATACTGTTTTTTTTCCACTCAAAGCAAATACAGTAGCCATATTAATTGAAATCATGGTTTTACCCTCACCACTAACAGAAGAGGTTAACACTAAAGTTTTGGCCTTTTTTGTAGTATTTTTATTTTTAAATAAAAACTGAATATTAGATCTCAAAGCTCTAAATGATTCAGCTACAGTAGATTTTGGTCTTTCAAAAACAGCTAGATTATTACCCCCTGTGTTGTTTCCTATAGCACCTAGAATTGGAATACTATAATGATTTTCAATTTCTTCTATAGATCTAACTTTATTATCTAAAAGTTCTCTTATGATAATATAAAATAATGGAAGAATTAGTCCTAACATAATTCCAACTAGATAATTAAAAGTTGGATTAGGATAAATTGGAGATTGTCCAAGGTCTATAGCTGCATCAATTAATTTTACATCAGAAACACTAGCCTCAACAGCAGCGCTAGCCTCGTATTTTTTTTGTTTAAAATAACTATAATAAAATTCAGAAAACTCATACTCTTTTTGAAACTTTAACAAACGTTGTTCTTTTTCTGGTAATAGTTTTAGTTTATTATTGTAGGTTAATAACTCTTCTTCTATTTTTCTTGCTCCCCTTTTTAAAGAAATTCTGTTATTGGAAATATTTTCATAAAGATTAACTTTAATCTGCTCAATTTTTTTTGTTAGCTTTTGATAATCAGGGTGTATAGATTTAACTTTATCTTTAAGAAATTCTAATTTAGTAGATTCTAAAATCAATTCATCTATCATAGAAGATATTTTTATGTCTGCAATTTGAATAAAGGCAGGAACAGGAACAGGTTGTTCATAAATAGTATTTGAGCGTATATAGCTTTCTAAAATATTAAGTTCTTCTATATTTTTTTCTGTCTTTTTTAATTCTAAAGATAGTGTGCTAGTTTGAAGCAATAACTCTTCTCCCTCAGAAGATAAATTATAGATGTTATTTGATTTTTTAAAATCACCCATCTCACGTTGAATAATTCCTAAATTATCTGATTCTTTCTTAAATAAATCATCTATGTATTTAACAGTTTTAGTTGCATAAAGTGTTTTTTGTTGTTGTTTATCTTTAGCTAACACTTGAACCGATTGATTTAGATAATCAACAATTCTATTTTTGTTTTTACCAGTCATACCTAACTCTAAAATTGAACCACCATCTGTTATGTTTTTGATTAAAACATCTTTGTAAGTAGCTACTGTTGAATTAAAGTTATTTAACTTTATATAATAAACTTGATTTGGCTGAATGGCCAACTGATCTGTATAAATATTTAAACTTAAAAAAGAATCTTTTACATTAAAACTTGAAGAATCATTATCATTAAAATAGAAAGTTTTAGTGTATTTTTCATCTTTTATGAGTTCTTTTCTAAAAAAAGTATTGTTGGCATACTTAACAAGTTTAACAGAATTTTCATCTTTAAAATCAGTTGAAATTTTAAATTGATTATTGTCTAAAGTTTCAATCTTTAATAGCCTATTGTATAATTGAAAGTTTTTTTCATTAACAATCACCTTAAAAGGTGTTTCACCGTAAACATCCTCAAATCTGTAATTACCATCTTTTAAGTAATCTATATAAAATTGAAGTTTGGAGACAACCTTTTCATTGTGTGTTCTTGATCGTAAAATAATATTTACAGTTTCAATGATATCGCTAGCTCCTCCCCAATTAAAAGTAAGATTAGTTCCAGATGAGAACAAAGGATTGGTTTCTTCTTTAACAGAAATCGTAGTTTTTAAACTGTATAATTTTGTATTGTATCCATTTAAAAATCTTGCAGTTATTAATGAAAGTAATATGGTTGCAAAAAATAATTGCCAATACCCAAGAACCTTAAAAAAATAATATTTAGGATCTAGGGAACTGTTTTTTTCCTGACTATTGGATTTGTTTTTTAAATTCATATAATTACAATCCTCTAATAATTAAAATTGTTGATGTAATTAAAGAAATAATAGAAGCAATCCCTGTAATAGAGGTTAAGCCCTCTTTTAAAGATTTTTGAGGTAACGGATTAATATTTATGTAATCGTTGTTTTGAATAAAAAACACTTCTGAGTTTAATGCCTCTACAGTCGTCAAATCAATTGTATTTTTTTTTGTGCCATTGGGAGTAATTCTAATAACCTCTATATTTTTCTTATCACCTGTAATTGGAATATCTCCAGAAGATGAAATTGCATCTAGTATAGTGAGTTGATTTTGATAGACTACTTTGGGGCCCGGTGAATTTATTTCGCCAATAACTGTGTATTTAATTCCGTTGAGTTTAACTGAAACAAAATAACTATTTTCATCATTAAAATAATCAGCAAAGTTTTCCTCTATTTTAAGCCTAACTTCTTTTGTAGTATACCCTAGCACATTTATTTCACCTAAAATAGGCATCCTAACATTACCGTTTCTATCTATACTGTATACTGAAGGAGTAGATGTAGATAATGAGCCTTCTGAAATAGTTGTAGATTTCAAAAAAGCAGCTATTAATCTATTATTATCTGATTTAACATCTATTATGATATTATCTCCTACTTGAAGTTTGTAAGGAGATGATTTTATTTTGTGAATTTCTTTTTCATCAATCGGAATTCCCTTGAGATACACTAACTTTTTGGTAGGGACACAAGATGATAAAAAAAATAAAAATAGTAGATAAAGGGGTAGTTTTCTCATTTTATTAGGGTAAATGATATAACAAATATATATTTTAAAAGTCAAAATTAATAAATATTCTATTAATTTCGTTATTCAAAACCCAAAATAAGTTGTTTTTTAGAATTAAATCCTTCATTTATTTTATAATTAAATCAAAAAACAAACATGGAGTG
>Ga0206123_10001030_pt1 | contig 26820 bp, 28 predicted proteins | sample Helgoland_Spring_2_FD_160086 | JGI IMG/M metagenome (GOLD analysis project Ga0206123, IMG submission 160086) | Pelagic subsurface seawater microbial communities from Kabeltonne, Helgoland, North Sea - Helgoland_Spring_Bloom_20160316_1 | ecosystem: Environmental > Aquatic > Marine > Epipelagic ...
TATCAATGGCCAGCGCTACACCTGTACAGGGTAAATCTGTACCTACAACAGAATCAGGCAGTCTATTAGGCGACCCACAGGGTCCCAGTGGGTTGTAGTAATTGTCGGCGGCAACCTCATGCTTGGCAACCGCACTTAAACGGGTAGAAGAGTGTCTTAACGTATTTGTATCGGAAAAATAACCTGTAAATTCAGTAAAACTTTCCATACCGTTTTCAAACTCATGGTTCAAATAGGCATAGACGTTAGTTCTCTCCAGTTCAGAATAGAGATCCCTGTTTTCGTTTAGATTGTGTCTAAACGTACCCTGGCCATCAATTGCGCCACAGGTACCATAGCCGATATCAAATTCACATCGTGAATCTCCGGCCGGGTAGGTTTCGAACTCACCGGAAGTATCTGTCACAGTGTTCCTGATATCCAATCCGGAAACGCTGGGGACCACATCATACTGACCATATTCCGAGTTAATACTTGTGTTTCGAAAGGCGGTTGAACCAATATAATCAGGATTGGTTACCCTGCTACGAAAATCGCTGTTGGCCCATCTTGGGTCGTCCTGGGAATTCACCCGATCACGGGTATAGTGATTCACGAACGCTCCAACAAATGTCTTGCCCTCGTTGAATGACTTTCCCCATTCGATGGTATATCGCTGGTCGCCACGAGGCAGACTCTCGTAGGTATCTGCCCTGACTCTAAACCTAAGCCCTTCAAAGTCATTTTTTAGAACATAGTTAACAACTCCCGCAACCGCATCAGCACCATAAATCGCAGAAGCACCATCTCTTAACACCTCCGCTCGCCTTAAGCCTGTCACGGGCAGGGATTGAGCATTAACTGTGTTCACAGGGACAAAACTGCCACCCACATTTTCGGTCTGGTATGCTGCAGAGTTCACCATTCGACGGCCGTTTAGCAATACCAGGGTATTACCTGTGCCCAGATTCCTAAGGTTAAAAGCACCAATGTCACCCCGTGCAGAGTTAACGCCACCACTAATATTCTCCGACTCACTGAAAAAATTCTGCCCCTGCTCGACCATATACTCCAGCAGTTCATCACCGGAATTGACTCCAAGTGCTTCAATATCTACCTCGGTCATCACCGAGACTGGCAGCGCCTCTGAAATTTGCGCACCCTTAATCTGGGACCCAACAACGACAACCTGTTCCATCTCCTGTTCTGCAGCCGCAAAAACCGAGCCTGCCCCCATTGCAAGCAAACCGACCAACCCACTAATCATTCCTACTTTCATCTAACTCTCCTTTCCCTTACAACAAGTAAGGTTAATCCCCCTGAGAAAATCCATTGCAGATAATCCATTGCAGATAATGCATCTGACAATTAATTGTGCTCGTTTATAATACGCCTGTTACCCGAGTTTTCTAGTCTTTTAATGCTCGCTTGTCTGGTACCTTTTTTTGGGTCACAGGTTCAATCGGAAATGTGACTAATGCAGACCGCGCTCCTCCTGTCATTTTAATTTGTTGTTCCAAAGTACACCGTCAATCTTCACCCTTCCGCCAGGGCCAGGGTTGCCTGAACCGCAAACCATTTAGCAAATCACTCACCCAACTATTCTGCACCAGGTAGTGATAACTACTAAAACACACCACAGTCGTCGCAACGGTTATGGCCATAAACTTGATAATTGCCGGTAATTCAAAGGGCAACATAATCCACGCAGCCATTGAAATAACCGGCAGATGAAAAAGGTAAACCCAGTAGGACGAGTTGGAAATGTAGAGTGTCCAGGGTGATGAAAAATCAAGGAAACGCAGGAACAACCCCATAAACATATAGATGAGCGACCATGTCAGGAATGCATTGATGACAACGGCCGTACCATGAATTTGGTCGGTTAGTTTTTCTGCCTCAAACTCTGCCGAGGTAGCCATCATCGCCAGGGGAAATAGCAGCGTTGAAATAATTGCAAACAAGGGCAAGTTTTTTGCAAAGCTTGCAAGTATCGTCCGGTGGTGATGAATGATGTAACCCATCACAAAAAAGGAGCCGTAATACACCAATGAAGGTGGGTGAGGTTTAATAAAAATAAATCCCTCAAACAAGACCCCACCTTTAAATGGCCAGAGCGCCAGGGACGAAAGCAAGCCCAGCACCAGGTAAAACCAGGGAGAAGCAATCACCCTGTCGAGTTGTTCCTGATAACCAGAAATCAAGCGCAGAAAATAATGGCAGAGTGGAATTGTCAGATAAAAGTACAGAAGATAGTATAAGAACCACAGATGCCCCAGTGATGGCTCATTGGTGGGTAATCCGGCAGCGGCCATTTCCTGCTGGATAATCCCGAGTTGTTCTTCTGTGGGTAAAACCTGGTGGGTACCAAATCTTGCGCTCACGAGAAACGCAAGCGCGGCAACAACTGTTAACGGCAAAATAGTCAAGACTGAGGCCAATAACGGACCTAGAATTCTCTTGCCACGATTAACGTAGGTGCCGCGGATTCCTCGCTTGGCAACAAGCAGTGAGGTGAAAAATCCGGCGAGAACAAAAAACAGCGGCATTCGGAAACTGTGAATAAAATGCATCAACACATCAAATATGGGTGAGGTCGAAGCATCAGTCGGAAACGGGATTCCCCCCGGCGGGTTAGACAGATACCACTGGCTGCCATGGAGCACGATTCCTAACATCATCATAATGCCCCGTAATGCATCCAGGCTATAATAGCGCCGATTATCTTCCATCAATCCAGACCTTTTTTGCCTCATCATGCACCACCAACCATGCCCCGGGCAATTTTCTTGATCTCGCTCAATGATCCCTGTGTTCGAATTTTATAGGCTGGATAAAGACACTGCGGGAGATTGACAAGATGACAGGGCAAAACGAATCATTAGGCACCATAGAGCACCTCAACGGCATCTGGTCGGCACGGCTAGTCAGACTTGTGGAACATGATAAGTCCACTGTTTGGCAAATGCTGGTAAATCCGGCAAAATTTGTCGATTGGCTGGCACCGGGTACCATCGAACTCAGGAAAGGCGGCTCGGCTAAACTAGATTTTGGCGAAAGCGGCATCATCATCGATAGTACGGTCACTGATTTCGATGAAAAAAATGTGCTTGAATATTCCTGGAGCGGACCGGGAGAGCCGGTCCGTCCTCTCAGATGGGAACTGGCTGAATCAAAAAACTGCACAGAGCTCTCCCTAACCCTGATGTGCCCGGACGATGAAGATATCGCAAGATCCTGTGCCGGTTGGGAGGCACACTTAATGATGCTGTTGGCCGCACTTGAAGGTGTCCCAATCAAATTCCCGTTTGAACGCTTCCAGAGCACAAGAGAAGCCTACAACAAGATGATTTGACTGAATCCTGCCATTGATTTTTCTACCGGATCACCCCATATCCGGTAATATTCATTCATTTATCTTATCAAACAACTTCTAAATAGGCTTCTCAATAAACTTCTCAATAAACTTCTCAATAAACTACGCGGTCAACCCAATATGACGGAATCAGTTCAGCCGGACATTTACGAAACATTTAAAGACCTGAGAAAGAATCACCCTGTGTATAAGGAGCCTGAAGGTCTATGGCAGGTCTCCAGGCATCATGATGTTCAGCAGGTATTGAAGGACAATCAAACCTTTTCCTCGGATGTTTCCCTGGTACCCAAAGAAGAAAGAACTGTACCAAGCATGCTCTTCAGCGACCCCCCGGTCCACAACCGCCTGCGTAAATTGGTCAGTCATGCTTTCAAACCCGGGCACATCGAGAGTCAACGAAAACTGATTGAAAATCGCTGTGAAGACCTGATGATTGCGATGAGGCAGTCAGCGCATCCAGAGCTGGTTGAAGCCCTGGCGGCACCGCTGCCTGTCACTGTCATTGCCTATATGCTTGGCGTAGAAGACGGGGACATCCGCAAGTTTAAGGAATGGTCAGACACTATCTTCAGCAACATCGGCGAGATACTTTTAGCTAACCCAAGCCCCGAGGCTGCTGCGGCAGGCACAGAGATGGATGCTTACTTCCTTGAGCGAATTGCTATGTTCAGGGATGCCCCTGCAGACAACTTGCTCAGCCGACTCATCGAGACAGAAACGGAAGACGGCATGCTGAGCAATGACGAATTGTTAAGTTTCTGTCGACTACTGCTGATTGCAGGAAACGAAACAACCACCGGTCTCATTACGGGTATCGTGCGTGTGTTCAATGAACTGCCCGAAACTTTCCAGCAACTGAAAAACGATCCGGAACTGATTCCAACATTTGTCGAGGAAACCCTGCGGGTTCATTCGCCGTTTTCTGTCACTATTCGAAAAACCACCCGCGATGCTGAAATCGCCGGCGTCACCATCCCCGCCAATGAAATGTTAATCCCCATGATCGCCTGCGCAAATCGTGATGAAACAGTGTTTGATCAACCGGAAAAGTTCATGATAGACCGGAGCCCAAATCCTCATCTTGCCTTTGGCTATGGCATCCACAATTGCCTGGGAGCGCACCTCGCCAGACTTGAAGGACAGATCGTCGCAGCTTCAATGATTAAACATATGGACGGTATCTCACTGGTTGCAGGCAGCGAAGACGAGTTTGATCAACTGGGTGGTCCTTCGAAGCTGAATGTCAAGGTGCAGTGGGCCCAGCTCTAGCTGGACCCTGATAAAGCACATTTAGGATTTTGGGAAACAACCAGAACTTCAAGTCACCCTGCAATTATGCGGGAAGCGGGATTTCATTGACAAAGATCGGGATCTTGTAGCCCCGCTGCACCGCAGGTCGTGCCGCAATTGTGAGGTACCAGGTTTTGAGAGCAGGATAATCCTGCCAATCAATCTCCTGCCATTCATATCGCGAGATCCAGGGCCAGGTCGCCATATCCGCAATTGAATAGCTGCCGGAGAGGTATTCCCTGTCTGAAAGCCGGGTATCAAGTACCCTGTACAAACGCTTGGCCTCTGTCCGATAACGCTCATCCGCATAGGGTGCTTTGCCTGGATTATAATGTAGAAAATGATGGGCCTGACCCAGCATGGGTCCCAGTCCACCCATTTGAAACATTAACCACTCAAGGGTTTCAAATCGATCGTCACCCCAGAATTTGTGATAGGTTTCTGCCAGGTAAATTAATATGGCGCCGGATTCCATCAAAGCGCGTCCGGTTGATCGATCTACAATCGCCGGGATTTTGTTGTTCGGACTGATCTTAAGAAACTCCGGAGCAAACTGTTCATCTTTACCAATGTTGATTGCATGGGCATGGTACTCAAGCTCAAATTCCTCAAGCGCTATCGATATCTTTCTACCGTTGGGCGTGGACCAGGTATATAAGTCAATCATGGAAACTTCCCGCTAATTATTTGATTTTTGCAGCAGCACAATTAGAACATATCAAAACTGGCGAGCCACTAACACCAGTCTCCACACTGAGCCACTTCTATCCCACCCCCGGATAGAGATATGATAGCAATGATCAGTTTATATTTGTGAGGTTAGTCACATGAATACGCTTTCGGAAACCGCATCTGCCTTTGTCAATATGGCCCATGAGATTGTCTGGTGCACCGCTGCCACGGTGGACAACCAGGGCAGGCCAAGATCCAGAGTCCTTCATCCTGTTTGGGAATGGGATGGGACCAATCTACAGGGCTGGATCGCCACAGGACCTACACCGGTAAAACGGGAACATCTTGCAGCCCATCCCTATTTGTCCTGCAACTACTGGTCGCCAGAGCAAGATACCTGTGTTGCCGAGTGCGAGGCTGACTGGGCATTCGATGATGAAACCTGCATAAGCATTTGGGATAAATTCAAGCATGCCCCTGCCCCTGTGGGATATGATCCTGCAATCATCCCGGTATGGACTGACCCCACCGGACCCGAGTTCGCCGTGATAAAACTCAAACCCTGGCGACTGAGAGTGATGCCGGGCACATTGATGGCTGGCCAGGGTGGTGAACTCCTTGTCTGGAACAAAAAATAACCCAAATCGTAATATCAAATTTAGAAGTGCCTGCAGATCGACGGCGACAGAGGATTTATTGATGCACCCAAAACCCAAACAAAGCGGTACTACACGCCGACACTTTCTTCGAAATATCGCACACCTGACAGCCGGCATCAGTGGCGCAAGCGTCCTCAATACCGTCAGCTCAACCGCACTTTTATCAGGTGCCGCAGCATCTCCGGTCTTTGCTGAAGCTGTCGCTGCATTCCATATTGCCGGTAAACATCAGGGCCTGACAGTTTTGAATGACCGACCGGTTAACGCAGAGACGCCGCCACACCTTCTTGACGAAAAAGTTACTTCCGCCGAGCGACTATTTGTACGAAATAACGGCATTCCACCGGTAAACGTTGACCCTGATACCTGGCAATTGACAATCGAAGGTGAGTCGGTCGAAAACACGCTCACCTTAAACCTGGATGAACTTAAGGAGCGTTTCAAACACTACACTTACCAGTTGGTGCTGGAATGCGGCGGTAATGGCCGGTCCGAATTCAACCCGCCTGCGCGCGGTAATCAATGGAGTACCGGGGCTGTGGGCTGCCCCAGTTGGACAGGTGTGCGACTCAGGGATGTTTTGAAAGCTGCCGGTGTGAAAGAGGATGCGGTTTATATTGGTTACTACGGCAAAGACACCCATCTCTCCGGGGACCCGGACAAAACACCCATCAGCCGTGGGGTGCCCATTGCAAAAGCTATGGAAGCCGAGTCTTTAATTGCCTGGGCGATGAATGGCCAGGACCTGCCTTTGATGAATGGATTTCCCCTGCGGCTGGTTTTTGGTGGCTGGCCGGCATCGACTTCAGGAAAATGGCTGGAGAAAATTGTCGTTCGAAACAAGGAGCACGACGGCCCCAAGATGGGGGGCTTCTCTTATCGAGTGCCATGTAAGCCAGTTGCGCCTGGTACAGAGGTCGCGGCAGAGGACATGTGTATTATCGAGTCCATGCCTGTGAAGTCGCTTATTACAGGGCCAAAATCAGGCATAGTTCACCCGGCCGATAAAGCCCTGGCAGTCTCTGGCCATGCGTGGGCGGGAGATTTCAAAGTCAATAAACTTGAACTATCCATCGACTTCGGACAGACCTGGAAAAAAGTTCGACTGGCAAAACCGGCCAACAGACTGGCCTGGCAAAACTGGCATAGCGAGATTAAATTTCCAGGCAAAGGGTACTTCGAGATCTGGGCCAGAGCGACCGATGCAAATGGCCGCCAACAACCTATGGTTGTACCTGGTTGGAATCCACGTGGATATTTGAATAATGCCTGCCATCGCATCGCCGTCAGGGTAACCGCATGAAAAAAATAGTCATCTTATGTCTCTTATGCTGGTCGACAAGCTGCATCAGCATACTTCAGGCGGCCGACGATCTAAAACCAGGGCCCAACTCGGAGATCGTCCGTCAGACTTGTGTTGCCTGTCATTCACTCAAACTGGTTACCCAAAATAGAGCCGACAAAGCAGGCTGGTTAGCAATGATACGCTGGATGCAGGAGAAACAGGGACTTTGGCCCCTGGGTGAAAATGAGGACAAGATCCTTGTCTATCTTTCTACCTACTATGGCCCAACAAAATCTTTCAGACGTGCGCCCCTGCCCCGGGAACAGATGCCTCCTGCCGGGCTTTGACAAAAACCCAGGTTTAAGTCCCTGAATACGATCTCGAGATTCAATCTTTGTAGTCACTTGGGATAGTGACTTAGGATAGTGACTCAGGATAGTCAAGGACTCCATTGAGTTAGCTGGCAACCATACAAAAAGCATTAAGCTTATTGCCATCCAGGTCACGAAAGTATCCGGCGTAAAAACCTTCCTCTCCCCTGGGGCCGGGGGCACCTTCATCTTGCCCACCCAACTCCAGTGCTTTTGCGTGCAGCGCCTGAACTTCCTCAACCGTATCAACCGCAATAGCTACCATAGTGCCATTTCCCGCAGTCGCGACTTGACCATCAAAGGGAACGGTTACAGCAATACCCGGGGCACCGTCTCCGGTTGTCCAGGCAACAAAAGTTTCTTGTTCCATCATCCTGGACCCACCAATCACAGCAACAAGCCCATCGTAGAATTCCACAGCTTTTTTAATATCATTTGTACCGAGGGTCACATAACCTAACATGCATTACTCCAATAATTTTAAGCACCTTCAGTTCACTGCATTGTCGCAATGAAGCGTTTTCTGCATCGGGCAGAGTCCCGTACTATATCACCCTACTCCTGACAACCTGATGTCAGGAGTCTTGTCCGATATATGATTTTTGTGATAGCCATTTACGGCCCCTGAAAGCTGATGACGGACACAGTTCAAGCACCAGGTTTTCTCAAAGCTGCTTGATTTCCAGACCAGATTAAAAGACGCTGTCACGCTATATTTACAGGCAGGAAAAGTAGCAATGGATAAGGAACAGGAAGTCATAGTCATAGGCGCAGGTATTGCCGGTATTTCTGCCGCTGCCCAACTTGCCTGTTACTGCAAAGTCACCCTCCTCGAAAGAGAATCCGCAGCAGGCTACCATGCAACAGGTAGGTCAGCCGCCACCTTTGCCCCTGCGTACGGCAACGAAGTCGTGAGGAATCTAACCGCTGCGTCCGAGGCTTTTTATACAACGCCGCCACATGGCTTTACTAATACAAAGCTCATTAATCAACGGGATGCGGTCTTTCTTGCCAATCAATCTCAGGGGGATGCACTTGAAAAAATGCTCAGTGATTCTGCACACCTCACCAGAATCTCCACCGGGGAACTGCTTCAACGTCTCCCTTTTCTGGATCGTGAAAAGATCCTTGGAGGTGCCATTGATCATTCCGGCGGTGACCTTGATGTTGATGCAATCTTGCAAGGATTTTTACGCCAGTTTCGCAATGAAGGCGGCCTGATATTTTTTAATGCTGAAGTCAGGAAAATCACTAAAGTCGAAGATTCATGGCAAGTTGAAACTGATAACGAAAGCTACTCTGCACCGGTTGTTGTCAATGCTGCAGGGGCCTGGGCTGACGATATAGCAATTCTGGCCGGCGTGCCTGAAATTTCAATTACCCCCATGAGACGGTCTGCATTACTGGTTGATCCACCGCAAAATATGGACATGAGTGACTGGCCTTTTGTCATAGACGTGGAAGAAAACTTTTACTTTAAGCCAGAGGCTGGACAATTGTTAATCTCTCCTGCGGATGAAACACCCAGTGCTCCCTGTGATGCTTTTCCCGACGACATGGATCTTGCGATTGCAATAGACAAGGTTCAGGGGATTTGTCACCTGGAAGTGAACAAAATAAACCATAGCTGGGCAGGATTACGTAGCTTTGCCAGCGACCGAACCTTTGTGTGCGGATTTGAGCCTTCTCACCCCGGGTTTTTCTGGCTTGCGGGGCAAGGGGGATACGGTGTTCAATCCGCACCTGCTATGGCAGATATTGCCTGTTATTTGATAAGCGGTTCAAATAACATTATTTCTGACACGCAACGGGACCTGAATCTTGCGGACATCTCACCTTCCCGTTTTCGTTAGCTCCGATCACAAGTGCTAGTTATTGGCCCCTCAGGCGGATCGCTCTAATAAATTCTGATCCAGCCGATTCAACCTGCCCGTTGAAAGCCTTCAGCTTTTCAGGGTTCCGCATCACGAAGATACGGGAAATCTTTTGCCCGGTTAGTGCGAAGGTAATAATGCTATTGATGTCGTTGGTCTTTTTCTCGCGAAAAACCAGCCCTACCTGTCCATTGATACTGGACCAGCTTGCGCTTATATCCTGCGCATTTTTCCTGGCAAGATGGCTAAAAACCTGAATGACTGTCTGCTGCCCACGCAATGGAATCATTGCAGCACTTACACGACCGCCCCCGTCCGTATACGCGGTAACATCTTCGCAAAGTAGCTGGTGTAAACCTTCAGTTTCACCCGATTCCAATGCGGCGTAAAAAGCCGCTACCAGCGGTTTTGCCTCAGCGTTTGTCACCGGAGTTGTATCTACATCCACACGCAATCTGGCTCTTCTGGCTAACTGTCTCGAATGGCAGGGACTAATTTGTAATTGCTCTGCAATATTGTTGTGGGACAAATCAAAGGCTTCTCTTAAAATGAACACCGCACGCTCCAGTGGACTGAGATACTCCAGCATCACCATAAAAGCCATACTAATTGATTCATGGCTGGCAATCTTATCCGCCGGATCCTCATCAGTCGGCACAGGCTCCGGTAACCAGGGGCCTGTGTAGTTGAGTTTTTCTATCTTTCGTTTGCGCAGTTTGTCGATACAAAGTCTTGAAACAATGCTGGTCAGGAAGGCTTCAGGATTATCGACAGGGCCAAGCCTTGTGCTTGACCATTTAAGATAGCTTTCCTGCAACACATCCTCACTATCGGAGATTGAACCCAGCATTCGGTAAGCAATCCCGAACAGGCGATCCCTCTGGTGTTTGAATATTCGTAGATGCGGCAATATTTCCATGTTAAGTTTTCACGTATAGGAGCATTTCAGCAGCTTATTTGACGTCAAAAGATGCTATGTATTCAAGGTTGACGTTTGAACAAGCCGATTTGTGACAGACACTCACAATTTTTTAGCAATTATCACCGGCAACCAAACTCTGGCTGCCACTGATGAAATTAAATGGACAAATGTGATGGCAGAACAATTTGGGTCAATCAGTCAAAAGCACAGGGACTTTATTGAACAACAACATATCTACTTTGTTGCGACAGCAGCAGAATCCGGACGAGTTAATTTGTCTCCCAAAGGTACAGACAGCCTGCGGATTCTCGATGCCAACAGGGTCAGTTGGCTCAACCTCACGGGCAGCGGTAATGAAACAGCGGCACACCTGCTAAGGGAAAACCGAATCACCCTGATGTTTTGCTCTTTTGATCGGCAGCCACTTATTCTGAGGCTTTACGGTAGCGCAAAAACTATTCATCCCGGCGATGATAATTGGCAAGAACATATCGCCAGATTCCAACACACGGACGGTGCCAGGCAAATCTTTGAAGTCCATGTCGACATGGTGCAAAGTTCCTGTGGCTACGCTGTGCCATTTTACGAATTTGAATCCGAACGAGAGACACTGACCAGGTGGACCGAGAACAAGGGGCAGGATGGAATTAAAGATTATTGGCAATCATCAAATGTGGAAAGCATTGATGGCTTTTCTACTGGTATGCCGGTACCCCATCAGTCAAAGTAGAAACTATCATGGGGTGGCTCTGGTCTGGAGCACCGCCTCAAACACCCTCAGCTACATAACTACGGAAAACACATGAAACACTCACCATTAAGACTCTTGCCTGCACTTTTGATCATGATCTCCGCCACAGCCTTTGGCGCTGAAATTATGGTGTTAGGTGCAGAGGCAACAAAAAAACTGAACCTGCCATTCTCCGAAGCAGTTGCAGTTAACGACATGCTGTATCTATCTGGCCAGATAGGCAATAAGCCCGGCGAATTGAAAGTTGTCAAAGGGGGTATTCAAGCTGAGACCCGACAGACAATGCGCAATATCTTTCGACTATTGGAAAAATATGGATCAAGTCCAGAAAAAATTGTGAAGTGCACAATTTTTCTGGCTGACATGAATGAGTGGAACGAGATGAATCTTGCCTATTTAGAGGCGTTGGGAAGTCATCGACCCGCTCGCAGCGCATTAGGTGCTAACGGGCTTGCGCTAAACAGCAAAGTTGAGATTGAATGTCTGGCTGTCCGCTAGGATAAACCTACATACAATCTACCCATTGCTCTTCCGACAGAATTTTAATGTCATGACCTCGATTCTGCATTTCCACCGCGGTTTCGATACTCTTGCCAAATGCTGTGTGTTCCCAATCCGGGCTGCAGAGCTCTCCTATCACGAGATAGTTTGTATCCTGGGTAGGTTCCTGTTCGACGATGCCCCCGAGTTCTGAAATTGTCTCCTCACACTCGATTTTAGATCCAAAAACAAACCGCCCTGTGAGGCAAAAGGTTTTACCCGTAAATATCACTTTCGGTGCGGGTCGATTAATGGGTAGAGAGGTTGAACGGTTTGGCTCCTGATAGGTCGAGCTCTCACCCGTGAGTTCCTGTAATGTTTTTAGTAGCTCACCCTGCTCTTGCTTGCTTAACACCCCGTCTTTTAACATCTCGGTGATACGGGCATAGAGGATGTTGACTGGCCACCTGTTCGCTATATCACGATGATTTTCAATCCACTGCCCAAGAAAAATGGCCTCTCGCTCATCAACATTGTCGTCGGCGATAACACCGCGGCATATACCAATCAACTCGTCTATCAGGCGGTCCTGTACTTCCAGTTCCCGGCGCGAGTTTCGTTCTACTAACATTTACTAATCCTCAAATAATTCTAATTGATTGCCGGATGCTTCCGTCAAAATCTGATGGACAACATCTCGCCATTGTAATTTTTCTGCCAATGCTTGCTTCCACTCATAGGTTACTTTGAAAGGCAGTGTCTCTTTAAAGCCGGTCAGTTCCAAATCTTCTGTAAGATAACATTCGTACTTCTCATCTTCCATCTCACGCTGGGCCACCCAATAAATATCGAAGATCGCGTCTGTGCACCAAAACCGTGTCGAGCCGTCAAATCCGTTAAAATTTTGACTTTCTTCCTGCCACCCCATTATCTGGCTTCGCAATTGCTTCCAGTCTGCAACCAACAAATCATCCCGCTTTAATTGTTGTTCCACCAATGCTGGCTCCAGCTAGATTTATTTTGATCAATATTCAGCTTCAGGCGTACCCCCATCGATGGAAAGACACTGCCCATGGGGGATACAGACACACTGGCTAGTAGAATAGCTATCGCCCGAGGGATTAACAAAGGTCAATTTCCTTCAAAAGATGTGATTTTAGCGCTTTGTACCATACTTTATTAGATTAACGAGGAAAACCGGTGCTGATGTGACCAACATACCAGAGCTTGTCGTTATTGGCGCGCTCGAAGCATATCTCATTCTAATACTCGGTTTGGTAGTGTTTATTGTACTGAATCACAAACTCAGAATTCGTGTGAAAACACTGACTTCCTGGCTGGATCAGTTGAAAGTAAAAACTGCCGCACTTATCGAAGAACGGAATGCTGGACCAGACTCAAATTATGTTGACTACCTTGAGATCGAGGCCAGCCAGACTGAAAAGCAGTTCGAGACCTGCTTCGCGGATAAAGCCCTCAGCTTTGACCCTGCCAACTCTGCCGAAGAAAACCTCATCACGCTTCGCTACCTTTTCCTGCAAGCAGAAATTGCGGCTTCACCCCTCACAAATGATGCAGAAAAGTGGCACCAGATCAGTCAGTCACTGGCGCTTCTCATCACCAACCTTGCACTAATTAACTCCACGCCCGACTCAGAAACCACAACACCAGATCTCATGAATAAATGGGAAGAGCTCTGCGATGCAGTAGTTTACACATTTGAGCACGATGACGTGGAAGCCCGCAATGCCCTCATAAACCTGCTTCAACTGATAAATAGCGAACTCGGTTTCGATGAAATAGTCATACCCAGTGCAACGGGTAAAATCAAAGACGCTGATGGCGATAGCGATAGCGACGTTACAGCTACAAACGCTGGAGAATCCAATGAGAATCTCCAGGATCCTGAATTTGCTGAAACAGTTCAATTATCGAGCGCAGTGATGATTGGTCCGTCTGAATCGCCGAGCTCCCCGGAAGCCATTGAAAGACATAATCATCGAATCGACGTCGAGAAACTGAAGGATATGACAAGCCGCCAGCGCGAGATGATCGATTCGTTAAAACAAGAGAACATGGAGGCAAACTCAATCATCTCACTCAAAACCTCCGAGCTTGATCAGCTGCAACAATACTTCGATGAAGCATCCCATTGTATCGAGAAGCTGGAAGTTGAGCTGGACGCGGCTGCAGCCAGAACAATCAAGCTGGAAGAAGAGCTATATGATGTGCCGGAGATGAAAGCGCTTATCAGAAGATTTTCGGAGGAAAGCAGTAATATGCTGACCTGTATAGAAACGCTTGAGAAAGAAAACGAGCAACTGCGGCTGCAGAAAGCAGGTTAAAGCTCTCCTTTTACGATGACTCTGGTACTATTGGTTATCACTGACTGTTAAAAAGTTCCAGATGATCAACGACCATAGACCCTATCGAATAAAGCGCTGGTATATCAATTTTGAAAATTGGTATGCCAATCATTTCATTGCCCCCCAACTCTCCCGTTTGGGCTCAGGTTACCACCTGATGAAACCATGGAACATATCCATTCATGGTAGCAATATTCGGGTTGGTGAGAATGTCCATGTAGTCGCCACCAGCGACAGGAAAGTCGCGCTTTCTACCTGGACTTTCGAGCAACATCAGGGAAATATAGATATCGGTAATCACTGTTTGCTTTGTCCCGGTGTCCGGATCGATTCGGCATCACAGGTAACAATTGAAGATAATTGTATGCTGGCAGCCGGTTGTTATCTAACAGATGCTGACTGGCATGATGTCTACGATAGAACAAAAGCCGTGGGCACATCAAAACCTATTCACCTGGAAAATAACGTATGGATTGGTGACTCGGCAATCATTTGTAAAGGAGTCACCATCGGTGCCAACAGTATTATAGGTGCCGGGGCAGTTGTGGCTGGTGACATTCCTGAAAATTCTATTGCAGCCGGAAATCCTGCTGTGGTGGTAAAAACTCTTGATCCTGATCGCGACCTGGTTCGGCGAGAAACGATATTTGAAGATAGAGCTGAATTGGCATACAGGATAGACCAAATAAATCGATACGCTCTGGGTGGAAACAGTGTTTATGGTTGGCTAAAAAACTGGCTGTTCCCTAACAGGGGGGATTGATAGCAGCTATTGCCGCCAATTACGGGTATCAGGACCCATATTCTCTTCATGGGATCGATATGGATTAATATCGATACCTCCACGACGGGTAAATCTTGCCTGAACCGTAAGACGGTCTGGCATGCAACGATTCATGATATCAACAAAAATTCGTTCTGCAATTTGCTCGGCAAATTCGGCATGTTCCCGATAGGAAATCAAATATTTCAATAAGCCTTCATGAGAAATACTTCTGCCATTGTACTGAACTAATAGACTGGCAAAGTCTGGCTGCCCGGTCATCGGACATCTGGCTTTGAACAGGTTCGTGTACAGGGATTCACGTACAATTGTATTACTTGCCGGCTCAAGAAAATCCGGATTCCAGTAATACTCATCAACGGATATATCCAGCAGATCCAGACTGTGACCCACAATTGGTACTAACCCGTTATGCTGGACCTGTTCGGGTGAAAACAAAGTCACACTGACCGGTGCTCGTGCTGCAAGGGTCAGATCTGCCTCAAGGGTGGAGACAACCTCACCCCTGGGTCCAAATTTGGTGCCGCTATAGGAGCCCAGATAAAGCTTCAGGGACTTCGACTCGATAATATTCGTCGATTTACTCGGAACATGGATTTGTGCAAGGGCAACTTCAGGCTTTCCTTTCTTGTTCAGCCAGGTAAATTCGTAGGCATTCCAGACATCGCCACCCCGGAATGGTAGCGCATCATCAGCGATCCCGAGAGCATGGCGTTGACCAGCCCTGGGTATGGAAACCAACAGGGAAGGCGTGTAGGTCGTCACATATTCAACATTTTTTGCTGGTTGATTCTGATTTGCCGAATCATCGGTCATTCTGGCTTACGCTCATCTGCTAACTAATGTCGCATGTTCTTTGAATAGGCTGTGCTTTGTCAATAAATTGCGACTCAAGGTCGAAATTTAGTCCCCACCGGCGTTATCACTTTAATCAATGCTCGCTCGCCCTAATCTTTCCAAAATAGGTATACTGGCAAATTTTTTTACGCACGGGATTACACTCATGAAATTGTTGCTGGCGATCGCCCTACCCTCTCTGATGCTATTCGGAAATAGTTCTGCCGCTGAAACAGACTCTACCTTTGACGAAAAGCTTGAAGTAGTCATTGTTTCAGCAAGCAGGATTGGCCAACCGGTATCCGAGTTGAGCTCTAACGTCGGCAGGATTGATGACGAGACGCTGGAATTACTGGGCCACACCCACATCAACGAAGCAATGCAACGTGTTTCCGGTGCCTGGATCAGCAGGGGAAATGGGCAAGAGCATTTGACGGCACTACGATCACCGGTCCTTACGGGTGCCGGAGGCTGTGGCGCGTTTCTAATGGCCCAGGATGGTATTCCACTGCGAGCAAGCGGTTTTTGCAATGTTAATGAATTGTTTGATGCAAATTCGGAACAAGCCGGCGCCATAGAAGTTATCAAAGGACCTGCCAGTGCACTCTATGGCTCCAATGCAATGCATGGCCTGATTAACATACTGACGCCCGACGTTGAAGATGAAGACCGTGTCAGTGTCGGCGCAGAGATTGGACCACACGACTACTATCGTTCACGGCTGACCGCAAACTATGGCAGTTTCAGGCTTGATATTAATGGCACCACTGACGGCGGCTACAAACATGACTCCGGATACGACCAACAAAAAGCCACAATGAAGTATCAAGGCGAGCTTGGGGGGGTTGATGTAACCGCGAACCTGGGTATCAGCAATCTTAATCAGGAAACCGCGGGCTTTATTGTCGGTACGGACAGCTACAAGGACAAGGATGCTGCATTACAAAATCCCAATCCGGAAGCATTCAGGGATTCAAACACCGTCAGGGGCAACATTCGATTACAAAAATCTCTGGATAACGGCAGCCAGATTGTCATCACCCCCTACTTTCGTGATACCGACATGACCTTTATCCAACACTTTCTCCCTGGTCAGGCAATCGAAACTAATGGACATACCAGTCTAGGCATTCAATCTGCCTGGTATCTGGATGGATTGATTGTGGGCCTGGATGCAGAAAGTACCAGTGGGTTTCTAACAGAATTTCAACCGAATCCTACCAGCGGCAGTGCATTTTTAGTCAACACCATTCCGAGCGGTGCACACTACGACTACGATGTCGATGCAACCACGCTGGCGTTGTTTGCCCAATACCAACTCGAGGTATCAGATTCAATGTTGTTCACCTTTGGGGGAAGATACGAATCTGTCAGCTACGACTACGACAATAAATTGCTGGATGGCCGTACTAAAGACGATGGCACAAACTGTGGATTTGGCGGTTGTCGGTTTAGTCGCCCCGCTGACAGAGAAGACACCTTTCGTAACTTCTCTCCTAAAATCAGTTTCTCCCAGCATCTGAGTGCCAGTACGCAGTGGTACCTGCAACTCAGCAGAGGATTTCGCGCACCCCAGGCAACGGAACTGTATCGCTTACAGAATACCCAGTTAGTCAGCAATATTGACTCGGAAGAGCTTGATAGTCTGGAGATAGGAATTCGCGGTACCCACGAACGACTTGGTTATGACCTTTCGGTTTATCAGATGAAGAAGGATAATTTCATTTTCCGGGATTCCTCCAGAACCAATGTAGACAATGGGAAAACCGAACACCAGGGTGTGGAAATTGCATTGAACTTCGCCTGGACCGACAGTCTACGCAGCGAGGTCAACTGGAGCTATGCGATTCACCAGTACGCTAACAACCCTCCCCTTTCGACGACACCAATTGATGGCAACGATATTGATACGGCGCCGAGGAATTTTGGCTCGGCTAATATTCTCTGGCAGTACAGTGAAGGTGGACAAGTTGAACTGGAATGGACTCACCTGGGCAAGTATTTTGAAGATCCTGAAAATCTAAACCCCTATGAGGGTCACGATCTACTGAACCTGAGATGGGGAGCAGATCTATCGGAATCCTGGCGGCTTTCAGCAAGAATTATTAACCTGACAGACAAGGTTTATGCGGAGCGGGCAGATTTTGCCTTTGGTTCGGATCGATATTTTGTCGGTGAATCCCGTTCTATCTACTTATCGATCACGGGAACCATCAGGTAAACATCTACTCACTACCGTAATACAGAGAGGATGCGCTGAATAGGCACTAATCACAAACTAGCCACGTCGATCAGGCTTTTGTCGACGTGGTGGTTTATCTATGACAACTCTATCCAGAATTCGTCTTTCCGACACTTCGCGTCGATCACTCTCCTTTGCTCTTCTCTCGCTTTCATCAACTTCAGGCGTATCCGCATCCAGATTGATTTCAAATTCAACCTCTCCAGATTCCTGCTTTTCATAATCCGTTTTATCAATGACCGGAGGTTCCTGCTGCTTCGTCATTATCAATACCTGCCAGGCGCTTTTATAGTCTCAGACCTACTAATACTATTTCGACTGCACTTTATTCTCAAGGGGTACCTCTAGCGGTGATTTACCAGCGCTAGCTCGTTCCGCCTCCGCTTTTTGTTCAGCTTTAATCCGTTTTACTTCGTCTCCAATGAACTGTCGCTCTTCAGCCAGGATCTCTCCTGATTGGCGGCTCTTTGAGATTTCTGACAACGCCAATTGGTAATAATGTAAACCCAGAGAGATATTGCCCTCCCTCAGATTATATTTAGCCTGTTGCATTAACCCGTTTACCATGGCTGTCAGGTTAATCTCATGGAGCGACTTTATGTTTTCCTTCGCTGATTCTTTGGTTAAGAACCCTCCCTTATGCTGTTGTAAAATAAATTCTTTCAGAATTTTGAGCGCACGCTGGACATCCTTAAGCTGATCACCAATAGAACCTGTCGGGGCTGGCTTGGGCAGTGCTTCGCCACGATAAACTCGTTCTGCCAATTGCCTGATGGAGTTGAGGCGCTGTTTCATTGAAGTGTTCGTGGGATCGAGCTCAACAGATTTCTCCAGATGCATGACCAGGTTTCTGACCAACAAACACAACATCTCCCTGGAAATTGCACTCTCGGGCAACACATCAATCAAAAATGCAAGGTCACGGAATCTATCGCGATGCAACTTTGCCAGCTTGGAACGATTCTGTTTAGCCTGCTCCCAGCGATTAGTCCCATAAGCCACCGCGATCAGGATCAACAGACAGGAACCAACCAGTACACTCAATGCGAATGTGGACATTGCTTAATTTGCTCTTATTTCAACACCAGCCTTAAGTGTAGACCCACAGCAGCAAATTGAACCGCATACAGCGCTATAAGCAGAAGCCGGAAGTCACATTAATGGAATAAAAAAGTGTTGAGCGAAACCAGGGAGGGCTTGATTTTGGAGCGGGTAACAGGCGGGACACGCTGTCTGTTGCACGACGCCTTCTAACACGGGAATTGGCTGATTCCCTCTGTTCTTGGCTTATGAGTATTTTGGAGCGGGTAACGAGGTTCGAACTCGTGACCTCAACCTTGGCAAGGTTGCGCTCTACCAGCTGAGCTACACCCGCATCAAAACACGCAGTTTGCGTTCAAGTTGTATTATTGACCATGATTGAAAGTTTATCAATTTCCGGTTCAATTGATGGCGTCCCCTAGGGGAGTCGAACCCCTGTTGCCTGGATGAAAACCAGGTGTCCTAGGCCTCTAGACGAAGGGGACACATCTCAACTTGAAGCCGCGCATTCTATGTATCTTGGCGGTCAAGGTCAAGCCGGATAGGGGCAAAACTTCAAGTTTACCCGGTTCTTTTCCCTCGCTTCGGGTTAGCAAATATCCGTGCAGCCAGAATGCCCGCCAGAAGCCCGAATAGATGGCCCTCCCAGGAAACAAAACTATCTGTTGGTAAAACGCCTAATATTATCCCGCCATAGTAAAACAGCGTCAATGAGGCGACCGCCAACCCCGATATGCTCCGTTCATAGATCCCGATGGCAACCAGAAAACCAAAATAGCCAAACACGAGACCACTTGCACCGATGTGAAACGCGGGCCTGCCAAAGAGCCAGACTCCAAGGCCGCCGATAATCAGGATTAAGAGGCTTGAGCTTATAAAAAGCCAGCGGCCGCGGAGTGCGACGAGATAGCCCATAAACAACAGAGGGGTTGTATTAAGTATCAGGTGATTAAAATTGGCGTGCAGGAATGGCCAAAGGATAACACCAGGCAGGGTTGCCGGGTTTCCGGGATATATCCCAAACCCATCCAGCCGATGTCCGGTCAAGGTATTTAGAATATGAACAATCCAGATTAAAAGTGTGAATAAACCAATGGTTTCCGCAGCACTAATCCAAATAATTCGACGGCTGTCCTTTCCCAATACCATTACCTTCCATTAACTTTATTGGAAAACCCACAGCTCACGCAGACGCCAATTGATCAACTATCATTATATTTTTTAATGAAGTTGCCTTCATACTGCAACAACACATTCGGCTATAACCTCGGCGGATGGAACCATATCGTGGTTGACCATTAGAAAAATTGCGGAGCCGTCAACTTGCCGGCTTGCTGCAGGATTGGTTACGACAACGCGATTCCCGTCCATATAACCTATTGGCGTACCCAACCCGGCCAGGAGCAGGCGCGCAGCCAGCTGTCCCCAGGGCTGTTGCGGTATATCAAGATCATACCGCTTTGGATGTACACCCTCATGGGTGAACAGGTCCTCCAGAATCACCTCTGTGCCCGGTGCGGCCATTGCCCGCACCATCAACTCAGGATATGCACGAACAGGCCTGATAACCGCGTGAGCGCCGTGCTTGAGCACTCGTTCCCGGTTATCATCCTGAACACACTCGGCAATCACATGTCCGGTCAGGTTCAATTCAGAGAGTTTATCCAGAATATCCAACGTTAAACTATCAGATCTTATGCTGTGGGTATTGACTGCCATCACAATAATGAAATCAGCATTTTCAATGTCCACCTCCGTCAGGCTGTCACCACCTTCCGGTTGACCGTGGTGGAGAACAACACCCCATTGCGCAAGCTCATCGGGTAACCCATCGGGGAAAGCAGCCGAGAAAACCTGGATAGGGTAGTCTTCAAGTGCTGGTGTATTTCGTATCTGTTCTACCAGCATTCGGAGATATGGCACTCCCTCCTGTTCTGGCGAATTCACTATGACGATATGGTTTTTCATATTCCACCTCCACAAGCCTCTACGCATTCGTTCCCGTCGGTTGAGTCGAAAATCAATCCACTCACCTGCAATCTGGGCCAGCAAAAAGATCCCGATACCATACATGAGTACAATCGTTGCCAGCCTACCCATTGCAGACTGCGCCGACATATCTCCATAACCGACTGTGGTCATGGTCGTCAGCGTCAACCAGATTGCATCAGAAAGGCTAAGGCCTTCAAAAAACATCATTGCCAGGATGTTGGCAACCGCAACGCCAACCAGGAAAAGGAACAACTCCAGCATTTTTCTTCGCCGGTCGCTATTTGTGACGAGATTATTCCAGCGGCTTCGTCGTCGCCAAAGTGTTCTACTTATTATTAGCATGGCTAACTTTTTTATCCGCTTTTTTATCCAAAGAAGGGAGACAATTTCCTCAAAAGCCGAGCATCTGTAATCTAGGAATTTTCTCCGTCTTCAAACTCCAGATGGGCGATCAATTTTTCTGCGGCCAGTTGGCGAATCCTGAGTTTGTCTTCTACTGCAACATTAAACTCTGCCGCCAGGATCCTAAAATCATCTCCCGACAGTGATATAGACAAACGCGGTCGAACTGGCTTGGGGTTTACCGGTAAACCGAGGATTTGACGAACACGGTCCGGGGGGTTGATACCCCGCTCAACCGCTTCAAAGCGAATCTTTCGATTAACGTCATCACCCACATCAAACGCAATCTGTACAGCTTTGACCGCCCTCTTCTCACTTTCCCACTTATCCCTGGTACTCATCAGGCGGTATCCGCAGCGGGCCATAGTTCCCGAATATCATCGATAGATCGATTCAATACCAATGACACTTCAGTCTCCCCACCGGCGTAGACTGCTATCTCAACCGACTGGGATTCATCAGGGCTGACCAGGGCGTAAAAGTCAAAAGGTTCACCATCACCTTCGAAAGTCGAAGGTCCAACTCCACGGCAATCTTTTTGATAGAAAAATCCGCGCTCACCACAGGCTGTCTGGTGGTACTGATCGCTTAACCAACCGGCCAGATCCAGCTTTGTTAAGGTATTGAGAACCGCCGATTCTTCTTCATCAAAAATCGCGGAAAATTCATCAAGATCAAATATCTTTTCAACGGTCGCCCTTGGAATCTCAATCGAAAAAGCGGCGCTCTCTCTTCCGGAATCACTATCGATTGTCAGGTCGATACTGTCGTTATTTTTACTCCGGAGACTAAAGGTTGATTCAAACTCGTGTTCAAATTGCCAGGTTGTGATCGCCGTCACTTCAAATACCTGATCTCTAAGATATTCAGGCAAACCGAAACTGTCACTCATTTTCAGGAAGTCGCCAACCTGAAGTGCCCGCGGATGGTCAAGCAGTCTGACCTCGGGCTCTGATTTGGTTCTACTCCATAAACCCTTTATGAAAGATTTCATCTTTGTTCAGCCTTGAAAGGATATTCACTGCTCACAACTCACCAATTTAAGCGTTAAGTCAGCAGCAAATATCCCGGATGTCAGATTCTTGAATTACGCCCGGCTACAATCAAGCGCTTCTGTTTGCCTTGATCCGCTCCAGAACAGAGTTCGCGGAAGTTTTTTGCTCACCAATACCTGCGGCTTTCATTCTGTCCTCCAGGCTTTTATCCGAATCTTCTGCCATCAGTTCCTCTGCAGCACTCATCTTGTCAAAAGTATCCTGCTGGCGTTTCTTTATCCGCTCAAGTGAATCCTTGGCGGACAAAATTCGCGAAGTTGATGAACTAAAGTTATCGGTTATGGCCGCACTGGCTTTTTGAACACTCTCAGTGGTCTTCACCATACTCAATTGACGTTCATAATCCTTAATTTGTCGCTCGGTCTTTTTCACCAGTTCTTTCAACCGTGCCACGTGTGTCGTGAAGCTATTAACGACCTCGGTTTCATCACTGACTTCAAGATCAAGTCGGGCAATCTTTTCTGCAATCTCCATTGCCAATGCCTCATCACCTTTATCCAGCGCCTGGGCGGCATAGCCTTCATGCTCTGCAATAGCGCCTTTGGTTGATTCGAGTTTTCGACTGGCTTGCATCTGCTTCGCCATCACCTGTGTTAAATCCTGCTTGGCCTTTCTCAAGTGGGTCTGCGCATCATTAATTTCCTGCTCAAAAATTCGGGTACCATTAGCATCAACCACAAGCTCACCAACTTCCCGGGCGCCACCTCGAATGGCTGTCATGATCTTTTTTAATACACTCATCAAACTACTCCTCGCGAAATCATTTCGCCTAGTTTAAGAATTCTTCCAAAGCCCCTAGAGCTTCGATTGCATTCTCAGTTAGTGTGATCAATTCATGGCAAATATCTTCGATACTCGAATTTGTAGACAAGGCTCCAAAAACAACATATCGATCACCAATTTTAGAAAAAGCCGAGAGAGGCATAGGAATATTGAGTTCCAACATCTCTTCCATCATTTTTGCCCGGGTGGAAGTTTTGACTTCCGCTTCGGTAAACAGATAGGTAATACACAAAACCTGAGTGTCGGTAACCGACAGGAATACAGGGATTTCCTGATAGTCCCCGACTGTGACCTGTAAAACATCAACTTCACCCGGTATTGGTTGGCAATCAAATTGATAACCTTCAAAACTGGTAAGGTCAGAAATTCTCATTGCCAGATCTTGTGTATTCATTCTTTGCTCCTTTTTATTGATCACGACATATTATGTCGATGAGGTCAGTTTAGTGCTTCGACATAATATGTCAACACCTATTTTATCAATCTCTATATATACCCATATCCCTGCGCCAGGCGTCATCATGATAGCGGTATATCCTGTTTTGCCCCAGATGATTCACTTCAATCTGCTCCAGATCTTCATAAAAGTTACCCGGGAATTCGAACGCTGCAATCAAGAGATCCACCGTAAGCCATTGATTACCCTGCAGATCAGGATCTTTTAGTTCAATCAACCGACGTCTTGGCGGCATCTTTGAATGGCTGGCAATGGTCCACCCCCACTCACCAAAACTGGGGATGTTTTGCCTGTACTGTTCAACCTGGGCAAAGTTTGAAGCCCGAATCGTTTTGCCAATTCCCAGAAATGCATTTTTTGCATGGTAGGGAGAGGTTGATTGAACCGACATAGCACCGTCTTTACTCAGCAATTCAGAAAGCCGTTTGTAAAAATATGTACTATACATTCTATCCAGATCAGGATGGCTGGGATCAGGCAGATCCACAATAATCACATCATACTGCCTGTTCATTGCTACCAGTTTTTCAACTTCGATAAAAGCGTCACCTGCAATGAACGAGACCCTGGGATCAGAAAAGGCATGTTCGTTCAATTCAACCAGGTCAGACCTGAAGTCTGCCAAATTGTTGCCGCCTTTAAAGAAATCTACAAGTTCCACATCCAGATCTATCAAGGTAACTTCGGTTGGATCAAAACGAAGTACATCCCGCAATGCAAGGCCATCACCACCACCAATAATTAATACACTATTACGCTTGTTGGCAACTAGCATGGGTGGATAGACGAGCATCGAGTGGTAGATATTTTCATCCGTACTGGAAAACTGGAGTCGCCCGTTTATATAAAAGCCGTAGATTGGCTCAGGGTCGTTTGCCAGATAGCGCTCGGTCAGAACAAAGTGTTGGTATCTGGAGGAGTGACTGAACACCACTTCATCTTCATAAAGTAAATCTGTCATGCGGATAGACCAATTCTCGCCATACAAATAAATCAGCACCACCAGACAAGCAATGATCCCATGGACAGAGAGAAGTATTTTCCGAAGCTTTATTTTTGGCCAATAAAAATAGAGGAAAACCAGGCCGGCTATCAAGTTCGCGGTCGCGGTAAAAACCGCTGCTTTGGTAATATCAATGGACAACATGATCGTGACCCAGATAGCAGCACCGACACCTGCACCTATATAGTCCGCCCCATAGATTGTTCCCGTATTGTGCTCCAGGTGTTCACCGTAGACTCGCTCCCTGACACGAGCGATAAGGGGAATCTCCATGCCAATAAGAAACCCTATAATCGTACCGAACAGATAAGGGGATAGTCGTGCTAACTGTTGAATAACCCCAAGCAATCCGCCACTCGGGACCAGATCTGGTGGCAAATTAAATGTATCGGCGATTACTCTGGGTAAAATGCTGGAAAGAGAAACCGCCAGTGCAATCAACAAGATACAACTGACGCCAAACAAGGCAATAAGCGATTCCAGCCAGGCAAACGTTGTGAAGGGTGATTTGAAAATCCTGGCGGCAAAAGAACCCAGTCCCATGGAAACGATCATCAAACCGATCATTGTATAGATCGTGGATTCCACAGTACCGAGTATCCTCCCGGCATAAGCCGACAAGAGGTACTCATATATCAGCCCACAACCAGCGAGTACCGCCATAATCAGAATCAGGAGAAAATCCTGAAAAGGCAGGGATTTTTTGATAAGCAGAAGTCGGCTGGCGAATTGTGAATTCAAGGTATGGCTCTTGGCGCGGCTATAAAAATCAGTGTCACGTGCATTACCCAATTTTACGCAGATTCATAGACAGGCAGCACCAGTTGATAGTACCAGTTGATAGTACCAGTGCCCCATCTATCACTCGGCATACGGGTAAGGCTCAATGAACCGCGATCATTATCTTTAGGAAAAGATAGTTAAGCGAAGAGCGCCGTAAAAAAGAGGCCAATTGAAATATAAATAGCAGCCTCGATTGCAGCAACACCAAGGTTATGTTGTTGATCAACTTCTTCAACCACATTGATCCCGGCTAAAATGACACTCCTGGCAACAACGGCCAATAGAGAGACCAACAATGTAAACAACAAGGTCACTCCAGCCCAGGTCAATAGTGCGATGTGCAGTGATGTCTCCGAGTATGCCACAACACCTGATGCTGCGGTAAGCGCCAGTGCCACACCAATCAAATGCCCCATAAACCTTACTGCCAGGGCAATATTTCCCGCGGCGAAAGCGCTCTGTAAGCTGGCACCACCATTTCGACGTGAATATACCTGGATGCGATAACTTGTAACCAATGCCAATAATATCTGGGTAATTACAAAGGCCGCGAGTACAACTAACAACCCACTCAAGGTCTCACTCTCGACCCATAACATCACGGCTCGAAGTATGAGCCCTATCGCAAGAGTGTTTGCAGCATCAACAAGCGCGGCGGCAACATTACCGGATTTGATCTGGGTCTGAATTTCAATACCACGGAGTAACACCTTATCCTGAATTAACCGGCCAACTTTTATCAGCACCAGCCCAAGAATCCCGTAACTGCCAACGCTGACTATCTCCTGGAGATAGGTCGCACCCAACTCACCGGAAACCGCACCGGTTAACATCAGTGCAAGTGAAACCGTACCCGCAGCCATCGCAATACCAAAAGCTGCATTATCCCGTGAAGCCAATTCTTCCGCACTGTCTACATTTGCCACCAGCCCGGTCAGAAATCGCAGTCCGGAAATCATCACGACAGCTATCGCTAGATCTATCAACAATATGCTGTAGGCATACATATCAACACTATCAAGCCCAATAAAATCATTCATGATTCTTTCCTGCCATTATTATGATATTTACGATTTTCACGACCATGATTTCGAAACTCACTTTCCTCTCGATGCACCTTTGGTGGTTCTGAAATTGCTATTTCTGGTGCTACTCTGAAACTTGCTTGCACTTTTTGAAGCACTGCTCCCGGATTTCGAATAGGGGCTTTTAAACAGCGATTTACGTTGTGCGGTACTGGCTCTACTGAGCCCTGAAGCACCATTACGGGTTTTTGCATAGGGACTTTTGAACTTTCCGCTATTGCCAAATTGTTTACGACTTCGCTGCTCAACATCCTGCATGCCGGATCGCTGTGATCTCGAGCTATAATTATTTCTGCCCATGTCGTGGTAGTAAGAGTAGCCGCGCGAGCCA
>Ga0206123_10001032_pt1 | contig 26790 bp, 23 predicted proteins | sample Helgoland_Spring_2_FD_160086 | JGI IMG/M metagenome (GOLD analysis project Ga0206123, IMG submission 160086) | Pelagic subsurface seawater microbial communities from Kabeltonne, Helgoland, North Sea - Helgoland_Spring_Bloom_20160316_1 | ecosystem: Environmental > Aquatic > Marine > Epipelagic ...
TGCATTTGTATAGGGGAAGCTCCTAGAGAAGTTAATTTCACCTTAACTTAAGTTATAATAAAAGAGAGGGTTTCAATTTAATTAAATAACAATAATTAATTTGATTGAATCACTATTTTGATAAAATATCAAATAATTCGTGATTAATGTAGTAATTCGTAACGCCTAATTTCTTTTTTGTTAATATTCCATCATCAGACAACGTGTTCAAGTAATTAGCAGCAGTAATTCTTGATACCTTTAAATCTTGCTCTACAAATTCGATTTTAGTATACGGATGTTTAAACAAGTTATTTAGCAAGTCCTGACTGTAGAACTTGTAATTTTTTCTAATTTGATGCTTTTGTTTTAATAGTAGAGATTGTATTTGTGTAATCGTTTGGATTGTATCCATTGCAGTCTGTTCAACACCCTCTAAAACAAATAATATCCAATCTTCGAAATTTTTATGATCTCTTACGGCTTGAATTTTTTTATAATAATCACCTTTATTTGATATGATAAACTTGCTCAAGTATAATATGGGTAAGTCTAATAGATTTTGAAGGACAAGATAAAGTACATTTATAATCCTTCCTGTTCTTCCGTTTCCATCATAAAAAGGATGTATACTTTCAAATTGGAAATGTATGATAGCCATTTTTATGAGAGGATCTAAATCACTGATTTCATTGTCATTAATATATTTCTCTAAATTACTCATTAGATCCATAATAGTCTGGTGGTCCTGAGGTGGTGTATAAATTATTTCTCCTGTACTATTATTTTTAAGGGTAGTACCCGGAACCTTTCTTAAACCTGCGTTATTTTTTTCAAGTGTGGCTTGAATTTCAATAATCATCCTATTGGTAAGGAGTTTTTGGTTGTTTATAAGCTCAAAGCCTTTTTTAAGGGCTTCTATATAATTTTGAACTTCTTTAGATTCAAGAGATTCTATGTTATTTGTTTTAAGTTCTGCCTTATATAAGTCATCGTGAGTAGTTATAATGTTCTCAACTGCAGAACTATCCTTTGCTTCTTGAAGACCTAAAGTATTGATTAATATGGTTTGATTAGGTATACTTTTAGACATCCCTTTTAACTCAGCCAATGCCTTATGTGAGGACGTTAGTTTCTTGAGAACCATCTTGGACTCAAGCTCAATGTTTAATGGAAGATAACTTAAAGTATATAATTGCATATGTAAAGAAAATCAAAAAATCTATACAAAGATAAACTATTATGTATAAAAAAATCAATTTTCTTTACAAAAGGAAGGAGATATGATAAGATAACTTAGAAAGTTTAACATAGAAATTAAAACCATTGAAGATTGTGGTTATGATTCATAAAATCAAAAACTATAAGAGAACCTTTTAAGTTACTCAGTAAGTTTATGAATTTGAAAAACTCATGGCCGTTTAGTAATGAAATATCTATCTAAAATCACATAAAATATTGTAATTCAAGTATTTGAACAAAGTAAATTGACTACAGTCCGGCGCTAATTTACTATTTATTATTATTATTTGGATAATGCTTGAACATTAGCCAGTTATAATCAATTTTCACCACTTCAGAATATCCAAACTCGGTTAAAATCTAAACAAGTAATCAGAAACGATTTAAGTGCAAATTAACAAGAAAACGTACCAAATGAATTTGTCTTTTTATTCGTGAAGGTTGGCTTAATAATCTATACGTCCATTCCATGTTATGCTTCACCCACCATTCTGGCGCACGTTTTACATTGCCCGTATACACATCAAAACTTCCTCCTAAGCCCTGATAAACTGCTTCATGTTCCTTTTGAATACGCTCCATCAATAATTCTTGCTTTGGTGATCCCATGGCCACAAAAACCACATCGGGTTGATGTTTTTTAATGTCTTCAATTAAGGCTAGTTCTTCGGCTTCGGTTTTAATGTAACCGTTTCTGTATGCACAGATATTGATTCCTTTAAATTCGGATTTTAATTTAGCAACAGTGTCTTCAATGATGTCTTGTTTACCACCCACCAAGTAGAAGGATTTTGTTTGGTAATAATTTTGAACGACATCTAACCATAGCTCACAACCCGGAATTTTCACCACGTTGTCTGCTCCTTTTTTTTGCAATGCCCAAACCGCACCAATACCATCAGGATAACCCATATTTCTGTTGATTAATGCACGACTTTCATCGGTGGCATGTAGAATTTTCTCTGCGTTAACAGCAACCATAATTTTATGGTTATCAAATGCGTATTGCATTAACTCCATTCGTGATGTTGGAGCAAAGGTCATGACACCATTTAAGGATTTAGCCTCCATATGATTCTGATTTTGATTCTAACACATAATGTGCCATTGCATTAAACATAAAAGCATTGCTCCAACGCATATAGGATATTTTAGAGCTCATGCCTTTTCTATATTGGTAGTAAAAATAGCCTTTTTTATGCTGCATGTTATCAATCGTCCAATGCAATACTTTTGCAAGCAAGGCTTCATTGGGTTGAAACATCTTCATTTTAGAAAGTGTAACAATAACTTGTGCCGGACAATGAATATCTATCGGAAAGGTTTTATCATGATAATATTTTGGCATCCCATCAGCTTCAAAAAAATGTTCTAAATAATAGGCTAGTCCTTTATCTAAATACATTTGAAAACTTTGATCTCTCGTATTTTGTTGATAGGTTGCAATGGCATCTAAATTAAACCCGGTGTGAAAAGAATCGATCCAAGATTGAACTGGTAATAAGCCATATATCCAAGAGCCATCTTCACTTTGTAAATCGCAGGCTGCAACGACTGCTTGTTTTGCTAAATCGGCATGGGCCTTATTTTTAGTGTATTTATAAGAATAGCTTAGAATTTTGGCCCCTAATAATGAAGCGTTAATGACCGTATTATTGCCATCTAAAACACTGTAAGAAAATATAATACCGCGTTGATGTTTTATTCTTGATAAATCATTAACCACAAAATTAGCAGCAGTTAAGGTTTCTTTTAATACCGTTTCGTTTTTAGTGATTTCGTAGCTTTCTAATAAAGCTTCCACACAAAAACAGGTGGCGACGACCGTTGGCGTATGTTTTTTAAACAAAAACAAACGTCTCGCTTGCCAATCAAAATTATACCCCCAAGCTGAGCCAGAGTAACCTTCACTTCTTAAACTCAATAATAATTCAGTAATGTCTTCAATACGTTTTAACACTTCGGATTTAGTGCCAAAGTCTTCACAACCACGTTCTGCTAATTGGTACAAACGACAATAACCTAATAAAAATAGAGCCACTCCTTTAGCATTATGTTCTTTTGGAACTAGAAGTAGTTTCCTAAAATTGATCGGACTGCGTTTAAATCCCTGAATCCAAACTAATCTAGCCAAATCCCAATGTTTTAAGGGCAATGCTTGAAAAATCTTAGAATTCATCCCATCATATGGATCCCAGCCTTTAAATTCTTCGGCTTCACAATACGATTTGAGTACTGTAAACGAGCTACCAATATCCATACTTCTTCATTTTACGACCGATTAATAATTTAAATAGAAACTTCTCTAAACTATTTATGCTTTCTTTCCATCTATCAGCTGATATTCCGCCTTCATAACTAGAATCTACAATTTTTATCTCATCTAAATTAAAATCATTAACAGAACAATTAATAAATGTTGCTATGTCATTTATCACAGATTTATTATCATGAATAACATTTTCATATTTCATGAGTTTAATTATATTAACTGAATACTTCATCATACATTTTTCATAGATCTTGAGACTCATTCTCCATTCTATAATGGTATAAAACAACACAAAGAATCTAATAAAATATTTTACTTTAAATCTATAATACTCCCCTTTTGATTCTTTCTTCTTTTTCTTTACATCTGAGGCATAAATAGCCCTAGGATCTCGCGTTAAAAAGAAAATTTTTGAATCTTTGAAATAGTCTATTAATTCTTCCGAATATCTAAAATGTACAGGAAATTTTGCGCCATAAATTGACTTAGTTTCATGAAGGGCAGAAAGTTTTATAAAGCAATCAAAAATTGAATATGGTGTTAATTCCTTTAGCAAAGACAAGCCTTCAACGAGTTTTTTCTTCCCTATTTTAGTTATGGTTCTGGTAAATGGAAGACGCTCCTTAAAATTAAACAACTTATCTACAATTTTTTCTACAGAATCACCTTCTTTAACAGACATTTCAAGAAGTGTGTGGAAATCATTTTTTACTGGGTGCCTAAAAATCAATTCTGGAGAAACAAAAATATCCTTATGCGTATTTAGCAATTGCATATAAAATTTAGAACCCGTACGACCTACACCTAAGATGAATATTTGTTTCATTTTAATCTATTCAAACGACATTGATAATGTTAATAATAGGATAAACTTCATCTTATATTTCAACTTGCTGTCCTCCTAACTTTATCGATTCTAAGACTTTAAAAGATGCTTTGGTAACCGCTACGACTTCATTAAAAGGAATTGGTGCCTTTCCGTCAGAAAGTAAACCGTTTACAAAGGCATTTACCATTTCTTTTTGACCTTTATTTTGATTTAAAATCTTAGTTTTTTTAGGCTTCCCTTTTCCATAAATCTTTAATTCTTTAAAATCATTAAGTGTTGCAGACAGTCCGGCAGAAAACACTTCAACATACTCTTTTGTCATCGATTTTGGACCATTCGCATAGTAGCCTACAACGCCTGATGAGCCATTTTCGAACTGAATTAAAATATTGAGGGTGTCATTTAATTTATTCGGATCTGGTAATGCAGAAGCCGATACCTTAACAGGAAGACTTCCGTTGAGGTAGGTTAAATAATCAATAAAGTGACACACTTCACCTAAAACACGACCACCTCCAATTTCTAAATCCTGAATCCAGTTATCACCGGGAATAGCTCCTGCATTAATCCGATACAACATCGTCATTGGATTATTACCTATAGCTTTCTTTAATTTTTGAGTTAAAGGTGAAAAACGTCTATTGAAGCCAACCATAACAGCTTTATTAGCTTCAGATTGTGCTTCAATGATCTCTTCTAATTCAGATTCTAACAAACATAAAGGCTTTTCAACAAATACATTTTTGTTCGCTTTTAAGCTTTTTAAAACATAAGGGCCATGAGAATCGTGACGTGTGGCAACAAAAACTGTATTGGTTTTATCATCTAAAACGTCAGCTTCTTGCGTTGCACAAAATTGAAACTTAAATTTCTCGGCAACTCGTTTAGACGTTGTGCCCGTATTTGTTAAAACTCCTGCGCGACCAACATCATTTGTTTCTGGTATATTTGGCAACAGATTTCCTTGCGCATAACTTCCTGCCCCAATAAAAGAGATGTTTATTTTACCTAATTTTTTGGTTTCAGACGTTGCAATTTTAGATTTATTCGCTGTTTTTTCCGTATTGTATTTTAAAGCGATCCCTGTAAAAGGTTCAACTTTCGAAACCACCAAATCAAAAGCTTCTTTTGCATTATCAAACTCAAACTCGTGCGTGGTTAGATAGGCTATATTGATTTTATTGGTTGCTATTAAATTTTGAAACGCTTGCATATTGCGCTTTTCTGTCCAACGTACATAAGGCAGTGGGTAATCGATTCCTTTTTCTTCATAATTCAAATCATAACGTCCAGGACCATATGAGCAAGCCATTTTTAATTCTAGCTCTTTACGATACCAAAACGGATCACGCTCAAAACCAGTTGGCACAGCACCTAATACTACTACTGATCCTTTTTTGCGTGCAATAGCACCTGCAAAATTTATGGGGTCTAAACTCGATGTAGCTGCTGCAATAATTACTACATCTGCTCCATAACCATTTGTGGCGTTTTGTAATTGTTCTTCTACACCTGCAGCATTTCTGGTTAATCCTAAATCAACAACCCTATTATCAATTGCTTGTTTTACTGCGGCTTCAGACACATCAATCCCTATAACAGTTACCCCAGAGGCTTTTAATATTAATGCTGCTAGTTGGCCCAAAAGGCCTAAACCAATAATCACACAAGATTCGCCCAAGCGCAAATCAGCTTGACGCACACCTTGCATTGCAATTGCTCCAACGGTGTTGTAAGCTGCATCTTTAAGGCTTGCTTTTTTATCTAATTTCACACACAGGTTTATTGGTACTGTAACTATTTCTGCATGATTAGCATAGCCTGCACCTGCACAAGCCACTTTATCGCCTACTTCAAATTCAGTAACACCTTCTCCAACTTCTATCACCTCACCAGCACAACTGTAACCTAATGGTGAATAGGCGTCAAGTTTTTTCATGACAGCTCTATAGGTTTGAATAGGCCCTTGTTTTTTTAAGGTATCAATAACTTGCTTTACTTGTTGTGGGCGTTCTTTGGCCTTACCAATAAGGCTTTTTCGAGCTGCTACTACTGTAGAACCTTCAGTGCCTGCACTAATTATTGAGTAATGATTTTTGACGATAACCATACCTTTTCCTAATTGTGGATAAGGCACCTCTTGAATAATCATATCTCCAGAGCCTAGCTTTTGAGTAAGTTGTTGCATTTATTATTTTTATTTATTGTCTTAATTTGTATTAAAAAATAGAATTATAACCCTTTATTTTTTAGTATTCAACTCAATCCAGTCATGGATATTCTTAAAATAATTTTCTACTTTAAATCTTGCAGCAAAGGTATTTAAATTAATTGAAGATATTTCTCTGTAACAGTCTTCATCCTTTAAAAGTTTTTTTATTTTATCAGTATATTTTGTTGCCGAGAACTCCTCTATTATAAATCCATTATATCCTGAAGTAACCGTATCTGGAATCGCACCCACTCCTGAACACACAATAGGAATACCAAATCCCATGGCTTCAATTAAAACTAAAGGTTGCCCTTCGTTATATGATGGTAATACAAAAACATCTATTTTTTTATAAAACTCCCACTTTTCCTCATTGTGTATTAAGCCTAAAAACTTTATTTTTTCGCTTAGGTTATTTTGCTCAATATAATTTTCAACCTTTATCTTGTCTTCAGAATTCCCCCATTCACCAGCGATTTCAAGCGTAAAGTTAACATCAGAAGCTTTTAATAAGCTTGCAATTTCTACAAGAATATAAATTCCTTTCTTTTCGTGTAATGCACCAACAAAACCTATAGTTACCGATGTATCGTTTATTGACTTTACAGTATTATGCTTTTGATCTAGTATATCTACACCATTGTCAATGACAACATTAGTTGTCAGGCCATGTGATTTTAAAGTCTCATTGACTGAATCACCCAAAACTCTAATAGAATTAAAGGCTTTAAGAATTTTTAATCCTAACCCATACGACATGCCTTTAGTTTCTAAAAAGTAAAAATTTCTTCCAGCTAATTCTCCAATGACTTTACCTCCAAATAACTTTGTAGTCATTAAAACAGGTAACACTTTTAGTAGTGGAATAAAATTTTTAGGAATAGACATATATACAGCAGCAGGTCTTGCTTTAATAATGGTCAAAACATTACGAATAATATATTTAATATTTATAAAAACATTGCTTAATAATACCTTCCCTTGGTTGGACTTGTTTTTAGATTTATTTGAGTTTTCAATGATTACAAATTCTGGATTCCCAGAAAAGTAATTAGACAATTGTTTGGCTCTTATTTCGCCTCCTCCAAATGGTGGCGGGACACTTAAAATTAAAACTTTTTTTCTCATTAGTTTTATTTAAACAATTCTCTATTTAATGGCATTGGCGGATATTCTTCTATAAATTTCTTTTTAAGTTTTTGAGTTTCATGTGCTCTGTAATATGTTCTCAAGTTTTTTGATACTGAATTTATTTTAGCACTTCTGTTTGAAATTTTATTGTTAATTTTTTCCAATAAAGATACTTGAGCATTTGCAATAGGCATTTGGGTTGATGCATTTGAAAAATCAACTTGATGTACTTCTTTATTTTGATGTTGTAAGTGATCCATAAAAACTCTAAAACCAGCAAGCCAGAACCAAATATCATTTGCTCTTCCTACTCTTACTTCGCTAGTTCTAATCACTGTTCTTAGCATCTCTAAACTTTGTATATTAAATAAGTTTAAATCGTTAAACCAATCAAAGTCGATCAATGCCTCTAGATCATTCCTAAGTTCATTTTTTGACCATTTTGTGTACTCGTGATAATGCAATCTAAGTCCTTTGACAGCTCCAACTGTTTTTCGTCCCAAGGCTTTATTTGTCCTTGCCCAAGGCATTTGTGATAATGCAGGGAAATGGTTATCAAACAACTTCACATATAATTCATTTCCACGAGCAGATGGATGCAAAGACCAAATAAACTCGTAGACCTTTGGAGCTGTAAATATTTGATACACTTTTGCGTTTCCATTAATTACCGATAGAGCATTACACAAACCTCCACGCATTCTATACCCTTGCATAAAATGTTCGCAGTGTGCATATTTTTTTGAATTTGGACTCCTTTTAAATAAATCATTAATGTCCTCTGATACTATTTTTTGCCCTAAAGCTCTAGCATCTGTTCGCAACATATTGAATTTATCTACTGGTTTAGGGTTATTTAATTGTAATAAATGTAAGTTGCTAAATTCTGCTCTACCAATTGAATCTCCAAAACTCCCAGCGATGACTAAGGACTTTTTTGGTAAGTTTTTAAACCAACGCATGCTATGCAGCATTTCTGGTGAATGAAGCAAACCTAGCTCTTTAGCTGTATATTGAATATTCTCTAAAACAATTTCAGGAGTTAAAGGCACATGAATCCATTCAAAATTTAAGACTTCAGCTATCCGCTGAGCATAAACTACATCTCTTGAATCTTCTAAACCCCAAGATACCGCCTTTGGAACTGATTTCAACTCCCCATTGTCATATAAAAACTTAAGCACACCTGCTGCAATTCTACTGTCTAACCCTCCAGATAACAGTACATAGATCTCATCATAATCTTTAACTACTTCTCGTGCCTCTTCTACTAATAGTTTAAAGAAAACATCTGCTAGAACATCATAATTATCAATAAAAAAACCATGTTCAGGTATGGTTTTTAATATTACTTTATCATCTTTAATTTCTGATAACCATGGTTGTCTTTCCACTTCTTTCAATAGTGTTCTATTTCCGCAGATATAACCAAAAGAAAGATAAGACTGTATAGCTCCAACGTCTAAATTAACAGTACTACGAGTGTGTTTCAAAGCATCATTATAGCTATCGAAAAACGTTTTATCCGATCTATACTTTGGTGGTTGAAACAAGTGATTTGAAGTTTCTATAAATGCCATTATCTTAACATTATTTTACACATGTAATCCTATTAAATTATGATTTATCTTTTTCTATTAATTCTCCTAATTGATAACTATTCAAAAACATGACATCTGGATATTGCTCAACAATTTTATTGAGTAATTTCTTTAGTTGAGTCAATCCATTAGTTCTATTAGCTTCTTTTATGCTTCCTACAAAGTTAACACGATGACTTGAAATAATAGCTGGTGTCTCTTTACTAAAAGCACTTTCTACTTCCTTAAATGTAGATTGCCAATAGCTATCACTTGAAGACTTAGCTGGTTCAAAAGTACAGTTTCTTACTAAATACACCATCCCATTAGTTTTAGATTTTTCACCCAAATAATGAGGAATATATTTGATACTATTCTCATTATGGTGTTCTTGAAGAAATCCGCCTTGAATATATTTAACACTATTACTAGACCAAACATTTTCTGCTGATTTAGTCCATCCACAGTTTGGTGCTATTGTTGTTTTGGAATCAAATCCAAATTCGGTTTTAAATAATTTTGCGCCTTCAGAAATTAGCACATCTAGATTTACATTTTCCTTCTTTAAAATTTCGTCATCTACATAAGGTGGGTGAAAATAGCTTTTTCCAGTTTTTGAAACCACACGAGGCACACCACACATATTTAGCTTAAAGGTAGTCAATGCTTCAACATTATTGGCTTTCAAATCAGTCATCCAATCCCAATAACGTAAATGCTCTCTAGCATGTAATTGTGGAAAAAACATATTAGACGCTGAACCTTCTGTCCATAGGTCTCGTACTCTATCTCTATTTTTATAGTTATCTAAGGTTTTATCAACAGTTTCATAAACATATTTAGAAAAGTTGTTTTTTTCAATAGCTTTAAAATCTGGATTTGCTAAAATCATATTAGCCGTAAAACAAGCAGGATTGCCATGGGTGTCCTTCACTGAATTTAAGGTATCATATAACGCCAACATGTCGTCGTTTGATTCTAAAGCATCTAGAGTATATGGTGATTTTTGCATGTCATAACCTAAATCAAATAAGGCATCATACGCTTTTTTATCAGACGTTCGTATTGCTCCCCAATCATCGCTCTCAATTAGAACAATTTTCTTATTAGTTCGCCATGCCTTTGTATGATAAAGCCACCTAGCATAAGCCGCTTTGATGTTTCTCTTACTAACTTTTTTCACTTAAATTCATGTTTGTTTTTGACCTTATGAATATCGTTCAAAATTGAGAAGAATTATCACAATTCTAATGAAGGTCAATTATGGCGCAAATATACTTTACTTTTTTTGATAGTAAAACTTATTGTCTTTCAAAAAGTCATTGAGCAATATTGATTCTAAAAAGCATTAAAAATCACTGCTTTCATCATGCCATAAGGTCTCTAAACCTTCTCTATGGGTCTCACATTCTATAACGTTACGTATCATCATACGTTTCCATTTTGGATACAACCATTTAGAGAAATTTATCTTTCTGTTAAGCACGCGTAAAATGCGATTATGACCATGCAAACGACTTTTATAAAGCGATAAATCTTGTCTACACAGTTTAAGCCATTCTTCCTTTACAAAATCAGTGTTTTTAATCAAGGTAGAGCGCTTATTCAATTCATTTAGCATGAATTCAGCTTCATTCTGCTTCATTTTTTTAGCACCTACCTGTTTTTTGGATTGCTGAATCGGAATAAAGTTGAAATCTATTTTACTAGCATTTAACTTTAATTCAATTATAAAACCCTCAAACCATGTCTCATAATTTCTAGATAATTTTTCAAATATTAAATTACCTTGTCCATAAACAATGAGTTTACCTAAGTATTCCTCATAGCTACCAGCGACGTGGGAATGCTGCGCAATAACAACATCTGCGCCTTCTTCTATAAAAAAGCGTGATTTGTTCTGGTGATTTGGAGTTGGGTACGCGTAATGTTCCTTTCCGCCATGATATAGCAGTATTATATAATCTACCTGTTTTCTTAACGCTTTAATGGCCCTCACATTATTAGCCACATCTAACGGATTTGCTCCGTACTTAGTCTCTGAAGCAATAGTGAATTCATGTTCTGCAACGCCTAAAAACGCAATTTCCTTACCTTTAATTGTAACAATATGTGCCTTTGCGGCTTCTTCCAAATTTTTTCCAGCTCCAAAATTCGCTATCTGATGGTTAGACAAGGTACTTAACGTTGATTTAATGCCTTCCGCACCATGATCGAAAATGTGGTTGTTAGATAGGTTTACAGCATCAATACCCGATTGTTTTAGTCCATTGACGGTTTTAGTAACGGCTCGTAAATTTGCTCCATCTTTTAAAATGGGAGTTTCGCTATCAGCTAAAGGACATTCTAGATTTACAACCGTATAATCTGCATTTTGTAATACAGGTAAGACATCATTAAAAATCTCAGCAGCATTACCACTGATAAAATGAGGCGCCACTTTCCCTCTTGGATATACATCTCCACCAATAACAATAGTAATATCTTCTTTATTCATCTTTAAATCCGGTTATAATGAGATTAGCAATATCTTTTTTGCCAAGTACTTTTAATGAACGTGCATGGTATTTATTAAACCAAAGGTAATCTTTTACAAAAACTTGTTTTCGAAATCCATACATCTCTAAATTTCTAATAGCGAATTTATTGGAAGGAATTACAAATACAGTTGGTGTGATTTTTTCTGGAATAGAATTAATCCTTGCTTTATTTATCCGCTTCCCTAAGGATTGGCCACGGAATTCGGGTTCTACAAACAGATTTTTCAACAAATGAGTCCCTTCCGGAATACTATAATTATAACCAGCATATTTACTAATATTAGTTTGCTGAACAAACCCCCAACCCGGAACAATTTCTGCTCTTACTATAATAATTGCGATAGTATTCTGCGGCAAAAATGACAGCAATTGTCGCTTTAATTGTTTACTTAACTTGACATTAGTTTTTAAAAAAAAATCTAAATTTTTAATATCTATGACCTGAATGTCATCATTGTTTTTGACCGGAACATGATTTTCTATAGCGAGCACATAATTAGAGCTAATCCTCGCAATGGGAGAAATTAAACGTTTAAAAATTGCAACAACCAAGTAAAAAAGACCGAACTGCTTATAACTATTATAAATTTTAGACATTTTATTAATTATTAAGTCAGTTTAAGTTTTTTAGCCATTGTTTTTAATTGATCACGATAGGTTTTTCTGTATTTCATATACAATTGCCCAATACTGAACTTTTTTGCACAAAGTAGTTCATAATTAATACTGTTCTCATCCGTATTAGTCCAAGATCGCTTATACTGATAATTACCAGTCATAAAATTGAATGCCTTATTATTATTACTGATTAGGTGTTTAATAATTAATCCAACAGTTAAAAACCCAGGAGAATAATAATCAAATTTAGGATTATGACTTACTTTCCAATCATAAAATACATTATTATTTAAAAAGCCCAAACGAAATGCAATAACCTCACCTCCATATTTTAACAAATACATAATGGCCTTCTTTTTTTTAAACATAGGTTGTAAAGCCTCGTTTCTCATCATGTAGTAATCATCAGATAATAAAGGTCGATTATCCTGTTGCCATCTTGCATTATAAATATTTTTAGTAGATTCAAAATTCTCCATATAGGTATCCCACGTATCTACAATAACTAAATCAACCTCTCCGTCTTTCTCGAGGCGTCGAAGCTTTTTTTTATATTGATTTCGCGAGTTTTTTGAAATGGTTTTGAGAAATTCATCAAAAGTTAACCCTTCAAATTTTGGTGATAATATTTCGACTACTTCCTTAGACTCAAAACCATGTTTCAAAAACACATTAAAAGCATTAGATTCATTATTACTGTTAAACACTTTTACTACATTCCACTTCTTAAATGACTTTGTATGTGTTATTATTACATCTATAACTGCAGCGTCTAACCCTATTAATTCATAAAAATCACCAAAATGCACTGGAATACTTTGTAAAATCTTAACACCAAATTTTTTCTCAATAGCAAAAGGCGCTATTCCCAAAAACTCATTATGTTCATTAACAACGCTTATGACATAGAGCGCTTGTTGGTTGTTTTTATGTTTCCACCATGTACTAATCCAATCATGGTACATCTGAGGAAAAACGTTTGTTTCATGTTGTAGGTGTTGCCAACCTTTTTTTAAAGCTTCATCATTGAAATCCTCAAATATCTTAATACTTAAATTGCTATTCATTAGAAAGTTTGCTTGTAATTTGTTGTTGATTATAAATTCTATCTTCAATTTTCAACCTTCTTGTTCTACCTAATACTAATCCTAAAATTGCAAACACATAAATACTATACTCATAGAGTATAAACCCTGAAATCAAAGCTTTAATTAAAAGAGCGAGAAATATCAAAATTAATGGCGTTTTATTAATTTCTAACATACTCTTTTTAACTAATCTAAACAATCTCATAAATAAGCTTAAAAGAATAGAGAGGCCTAATAATCCATAATCATGTGTTATCATTACAAAATCACTATGCGCATACATTTTTTCGCTAAAATACTTGGTCGACATATAAAAATCGGGTGCTGAGTTAAAACCATAACCTAGTAGGAAATTAAAAGGATTAGAACTTATCCACCTCTCTATCGGCAAACTATATAAAAGGCCTCTACCCGATCCAGTATCATCACTAAGACTTCCACTAATAAAAAAGAGTGTTAAATCAGAAAATTTATCTATATAATTATCCAGATTGGAGAGAACTATTAAATAATAAACACCAGAGATAACTAAAATAATTAAAAGTTTAAAAAAATAAGAAAAACGTTTTCCAGCAATTTCTTTAAGTTTACTAAAGAACATTAAATAAATAATCATAATAAAATACAAAAATATCGTCCCACGTTTAAAAGAGATAGCAATTCCAATACTGATAATTAGGAAAATGATTGAGCGATATGGTACGACCTTATTCATAAATAGATAAGGTAAAATAAATAAAAGGTAATAGGCAAAATTTGATGCCCCATAGTCTCTATTACTTTTGAACAACAATTCATTTGAAACTCCAAAAAACACTAAAAAGAAAAGGAATACAGTGGTTATTGTAAAAAAAACATTCAATCTAGAAAGACTAAATTGTTGTCGAAAACCTATATCTAAAAAAAAGAAAAAACCAAAATACCAGATTAAAGTTTTAGAGATTTTAAACAAATCTTCACTGTAATTATCACTTGATAATAAAAAATAAAACAAATGAATTGTAATAAATATTGTTAATATTTTCCCGATTGAATTTATAAACCACCATTTTTTCTGTTTCTTAATAAAATAAACAAAAAGAAAAAAGAGTAGTAATAATTTATGTAAAATAGGAATAGTACGATTAACACCTTCCAATTTCCCTGGATATAATAAGTCAATTAAAGGAAAAGTACTAATTAGTACTAGTAATAATATAGACAAAAAATTAACTTTTTGTTTACCCATAATATAGTTGTTTAAACACTGGGTTTTTTATTTTTATAGCTCTTGAATTCATTAGTTATTTCGACAATAAGAGAATTATTGAAAATAAATAAAAATAAAACGAAAATAAAAATACTAAGAATAGCTTTAATACATATAGAAATATAAAGATTAGTTTCGGGGAAAATAGTAGACAACCCAGTTAGAGTTAAATAAAACAACATATTTATTATTATTAAAGGGAATAAATCCTTCATTTGATCTATTAAGAGATAATTATAATATTTTCCATTTATCTTTACATTTAATATAAAGCTAATTAATGTAACAGTAACCTGTCCCAAAATCATTGTTTTAATACCAAAAGGTGCAGTGATTATAGCTGTAAATATTGATAAAACATCCCAAATTAGAGTCATGTGTAAAAAACTTTTTGCCATTTTAATCGCTTTAAGCGCGTTTAAATTCATCATCTGTAGAGGATATAAAATTCCCAATAAACTAAGAAGCCTTAAATAAGGCGCACTTGAAATCCATTTATCTGTTAACAGCACTGTAATAACTTCTTCTGCGTTAACCATGAAAAATATCATAAGAGGAGTAAGTAAACAGAATAAATATTTTAAAGATTTTTTCAATCCATTCTTGAGTAAAATAATGTCATCTTGAAATTTAGAAAATACTGGGAAAAGTACATTCTGTATAGAAGTAGTAAATGTTTTGGATGTAATATTTTGTAATTGATTAGCTCTTGAATAAAAACCTAATTGAGCTGTAGAATAATATTTACCTATAATAATTGAAAAAATATTTATTCGTAAGCCGGTAAATATTGAGGAAATTAAAATATTTAAACCAAAAGATAACAAACTTTTTAATTTTATCCAATTAAAAATCATTTTTGGTCGCCATGTTGATAATTTCCAGAGAATAATCGTTTTTAAAAGCTGGCTTAACATTATTTGAATAACTAATGCCCATACGCCAAAACCAATTAAAGCGAGTGATATACTAATTATGGATGCAGAAAATGCTGATAATAGATTTGCTTTAAACTTTACCTTAAAGTTCAATTGCCTTGACAATATAGCATCTTGTATTACATTAAATGAATTTAATATAAACCAAAAAGAAATAATCTTAAGAATAATATCTAAGATTTGCTCATCATAATAGCTTGATATTATTCCGGAACATAAGAAAATAATAGTTGTAAAGATTGCACCAACAAAAACATTAAAATAAAAAACTGAACATTCATCAATTATATCAATCTCTTTCCTCTGTATTAATGCTTGCTCAAGTCCTGATTTTGATAAAGCTCTTCCGAAAGCTATAAAAATCATAACTAAAGCAATTAAGCCAAAATCTTTAGGTAATAATAATCTTGCTAAAATTAATTGTGTAATAAACTCTAAAATTTTCAATGAGAGTTTGGCGTTTAAACTCCATAAAATTGCATTGACAACCTTCTTAGACATAATTATATTTCATACCAATTACTAAGATCTCTTTTTAATATTGTTTCTAATTCTTTAATGTCAGAATAGAAATACTTATATATTAACTCTCTTCTGTATTCATTAGTAAGCCTAGGAGATTGTATTGTTTTTGAATTTATTCTGTTTAAGAAAATTCTAACTTTTTGCCTTGCAGATATCGATCTGAAAAAATATTTAATTGATCTATCTATAAATTTAGGACGATTATATATTAGTCTATTTAAACTCTTACTTTTAGGCTTCCAGGCTGAATTACTTTTAATGTTCGTTTGCAAACTTAATTGCTTAACACCTAGGAAGCGTTGAATATCATTTAACATCCACTGTTTATTCTTTATTAAATCATTTTCGAAAATATAAAATCGAGTATTATTTATATCAAAAAAATCAAAAAAACGTTTTAAACTTTTTGCATAAAGTCCATTCTCTATAAGATATGGCAACTCGTCTAAAGCCTCCTCGAAACTTAAATCATGTTTATATATTCGTTTTTGAGCTAAAAAGTTAGAATATGCTCTATCAACCGGATTTCTAAAAATTGCCAATAACTTAAGATCTTTTCCAAATGAATCTCTCAGTTTTTTTGGCCCATCATTCAATGTGAGACATGGATATATTTCTCCGATAGCCTTTTCATTCTTAAAATTAGTAAAATATTCTCTAAAATACCACTCAACTCCCTTCGAATAGTTTTTTGATAAAAATTTGGTTTCTTTAATTTCAGGTAAATAAATATCAGGATGACTTTTCAAAATATCATGTAAAGTACTCGTTCCTGATTTAGCAGCCCCGATACAAAAAAAATTTAAATTCATGTTATATATATAAAGTATTTAAAAAAAATCTTTAGGACTATAGACTACCGTTTTAAATATTTTGTCCTGAAAGTGATGTTATTTTTTATTTAATATTCCACAAAAATCCCACACTACTTTATCTTCCGTTAATGTAAAGTCCTTAAACTCATCATGCGCTACTAAAAAAGCTATAATGTCAGATTTTTCTAATGCCTCTTTATAATTGGTTATTTTAAAAACATTGTGATCTTTTATATTTGGTTCGACAATAAAATAATCACCATTATTATCATCTTTCAGTACTTTATTTACAATGTATTTTGCTGGAGATTCCCTTAAATCATCAATGTTGGGTTTAAATGCCAACCCCATTAAAGCTATCTTTGGTTTTCTACCGTGCTTTAATTCAAATTTTAGCTTCTCATTTTGGATTTTTTCTGCACACCAAAAAGATTTATAATTATTTATTTCTCTAGCAGTACCAATAATTTTAGATTCCATTGGGTAGTCTGAGACGATAAAATACGGATCCACAGCAATGCAATGACCACCTACCCCACATCCTGGTTGTAAGATATTTACTCTTGGGTGTTTGTTTGCAAGGGTAATAAGCTCCCATACATTTATACCTGCTTTATCACAAATGAGTGATAACTCATTTGCAAATGCAATCTGTACATCTCTAGATGAGTTTTCTACCAGTTTACACATCTCTGCGGTTTTGGCATTAGTAGCATGTAACTCCCCTTTTACATATTTATCATAAAAAGCAATTGCTTTTTGAGTAGAAGCATCATTTACGCCCCCAATTACGCGATCGTTATGCACTAACTCATGCATTACATTTCCTGGTAAGACGCGTTCTGGGCAATAGGCAATATGTACTTTATTTGTTAATTCTGGGCGTGTTCTATAAATAAAAGCCATCATTTTTTCTGTAGTCCCTATTGGGGAAGTAGACTCAATAATATACAAATCCCCGTCTTTTAAAAGTGGTATAACAGCTTTTGTAGCCGCCTTCACAAAGGAGGTATCTGGCTCGTTATTGCCTTTAAAAGGGGTAGGGACTACTATGATATAAGTATTGGCCTCAACAGGTGTTGTAGCTGCTATTAAATAGCCATTTTTAACGGCTGAGGCAACAGCGACATCTAAAGCAGGCTCAACGATATGAATTTCTCCTCTATTAATGATGTCGACTACCTTAGGGTTAATATCTACACCGTGTACTTTTACATTATTAGATGCTATAAGTGCCGCTGTTGGGAGGCCTATATATCCTAACCCAATCATTACTACTTTTGGATGTTCCATCAATTTATTTTAAAATTTATACTGCTTTACACTTCGAAATTTAATCAAGCTTATTTATAAAATCTACAATACGCTCACAAGCTTTTCCATCGCCGTAAGGATTATGTAGACGGCTCATTTTTTCAAAACGGGCCGTATTGTTTAATAAATCTAGCGCCTCTGTTACTATTAAATCTTTATCTGTACCTACCAAAATTACAGTCCCTACATCAACCGCCTCTGGCCGCTCTGTTGTATCACGCATTACCAGAACAGGTTTGCCAAGGCTAGGGGCTTCTTCCTGTACACCGCCACTATCGGTAATAATTATTTTTGCTCGGTTCATCATCCAGATAAAATCTTGATAAGCTAGTGGATCTATAAGCATCACATTATCAATATCTGTTAAAATGCGCTTTACTGGTTCTTGTACTTTAGGGTTTAGATGAACTGGGTATACAATTAAACGGTCGGTATTGTCTTTTGCTATTTCTTTTAGCGCCTCACAAATTCTTATAAAACCAGGACCATGATTTTCTCTTCGGTGTCCAGTAACTAAAATCAATTCCTTATCACCTAAAGTAGTTGATAAATCATTTATAAGTGAACTTGGCTCTTGGTTAACCCTTTCTAAACTATCCAAAAGGGCATCGATAACCGTATTTCCAGTAACTAATATGGTATCTTTTTTGATATTTTCTTTAAGTAAGTTAGCTTTAGAAGTAGTAGTAGGTGCAAAATGAAAATCACAAACTCGGCCTGTTATTTGTCTATTTATCTCCTCAGGGAAAGGCGATAATTTATTATGAGTTCTTAGCCCTGCCTCTACATGACATACTTTAGCGCCACTATAAAATGAGGCTATACTAACTGCCATGGTGGTCGTGGTATCGCCATGTACAAAAACGTAATCTGGCTCAAAGCCTTCAAGAATTGGTTGTAGGTTTGTAATGATTTCTGCGGTGAGACCATAGAGGTTTTGCCCAGGCTTCATTAAATCTAGATCAAAGTCTGGAGTGATATTAAAAAAGTCTAAGACTTGATCAAGCATTTCTCTATGCTGAGCGGTTACACAGACTTTCGTTTCAAAAACATCTGGATATTTTTGAAACTCTTTCACTAGAGGAGCCATTTTTATAGCCTCAGGTCGTGTTCCAAATACAATTAATATCTTCTTCATATTTATTTAACTAAAAACCAATTATTTAACAACTCTTTTCTGTTATATAGCATATTTTCTTTAGTACTCCAATCAATAACCTCAAACCCTGCATGCTCACAAATAGCTTGCCCTGCTGCGGTATCCCACTCCATGGTGGGTGCAAAACGGGGGTAACAATTGGCAGTGCCTTCTGCCACCATACACAATTTTAAAGAGCTTCCTTTTGAGATTAAATGTACCTCGCCGTGGATGTCTCTCATTTGTTGTACATAGCTTTCTGTCTCTGCAGACATATGAGATCTACTGGCAACTACGGTAAATGTTTTGTCCTCTCTTTGCAAAGGTAATTTATTAGCCTTTGACAGTAAAGACTCAACATCAAAATCTTCAAGATTCACGTTCACTTTAAAAGCGCCTATTTCTTTGCTAGAAAAATACAATTCACCCGTTACAGGAACAAAAATAACTCCAATTAGAGGCATTTGGTTTTCTATAAGAGCAATGTTAACTGTAAATTCTCCATTACGTTTTATAAACTCTTTGGTTCCATCTATAGGGTCTACAATCCAGAGCTGTTTCCAGTCTTTACGTTCTTGGTGGGAGATGTCTCTACCTTCTTCAGAAAGAATAGGGATATTCGTCTTTGTTAGGTAAGACATAATCACATTATGTGATGCTGTATCTGCTTTGGTTAAAGGAGAGTTGTCTCCTTTAATTTCTACATCAAACTCTCCAGAATGATAAATTTCTAGAATGGCCTTACCTGCTTCTAAAGCGGCAGTGATAGCTGTGAAAAGGTGATTCGGTGATTCAGTGATGCCATTATCTGGTATATTGGTATTCATTTTACTTACTTAGTTTTTTATGTAAAGATTGTTTTAATCGGTATAACATTTTTCTAATTATAGTTATTTTACTTTTTAATTCATCTTTAAAAATAATATAGCCTATACGTTCTGCAATCACTAATTGTGTTTCTATTTCAGCTAATGATCCAGCACTAATGTTTAAAACATCGAATAAAATCTTTAGTAGAACTTCTGCTAGCTCCTTCTGCTATATTTGATAGTAATGAAACTGCTGCACCCCTTAGTTGGGGGGTTAAACCGAAATTCTCGGAGGCGGGAAAACTTTTTGTTAGCTTATAAATTTCTTCCGCCAGGCCTAAACTTAATTTATAAAGATCTAAATCTTTATGTGTCATTACTAAACTTTAACTGTATCACAACTCCATTTGATCACCGTATCACTGCATAACTGGCTCACCATTAAATAATCATTCCAGCCCCAATGGTTTCATTGGTTTGTTCATCAATAATAATGATACTCCCTGTTTGTCTGTTTTTCTTGTATGCATCATAAAAAATTGGCTTTGATGTCCGAATTGAAATTTTTGCAATTTCATTCATAGCTACTTCTTGAATTTCCTCAATGCGATGCAATGTATTTATATCTATCTTATAGTTTAATTCTTTTACCACAGCCAAACATTCATTTGTAGTATGCTTAACAACTAACTTTGTGCGGGCCTGCAATGGAGTTGTACTCATCCATGTAACGAGTACCTTTAAGTCTTGCCCTACTTCAGGTACGTTGTTTTCCCTTACAATCATATCACCTCGACTGTTGTCTATTTCATCAGCTAAGGTCATAGTAATTGACATCGGTGCAAATGCCTCAGTAATTGCCTCTCCGTTCAACTCAATCGTTTTAACAGTAGATACAAAACCAGAAGGCAAAGATTTTACTTTATCTCCAACTTTAAAAACCCCACCATCTATCCGTCCTGCAAAACCTCTAAAATCACGATGCTCATGAGTCTGCGGTCTAATAACAGACTGTATTGGAAAGCGACAGTCAATATGGTTATAATCACTTGAAATGTGAACTGTTTCGAGATGATACATCAAAGTACTACCTTTAAACCAGTCCATATTTTCAGAGGGGTTGACCACATTATCTCCTAGTAAAGCTGAAATTGGGATAAATTGTATATCACTAATACTTAATCTAGTAGCAAAAGCTTTAAAATCTGCAACAATTTTATTAAAAACATCTTCACTGTAATCCACTAAATCCATCTTATTAATACAAACAATTGCATGTGGTATACGTAATAAAGATGCAATAAATGAGTGTCGGTGAGTTTGTTCTAGCATCCCTTTTCGTGCATCAATTAGAATAATGGCTAGATTGGCAGTAGACGCCCCTGTAACCATGTTTCTAGTATATTGGATATGTCCAGGGGTATCGGCCACAATAAATTTACGTTTTGGCGTGGCAAAGTATCTATAGGCTACATCAATTGTAATACCCTGCTCACGTTCAGACTTCAAACCATCTGTTAATAATGATAGATCTACGTAATCAAAACCTTTATTTTTACTAGATTTCTCAACAGCATCTAACTGGTCTTGAAAGATTGATTTACTATCATATAACAATCTTCCAATAAGGGTGCTTTTTCCATCATCAACACTCCCTGCAGTAGTAAATCGTAATAATTCTATATCTTGATATTTCATATCTTATATTTTCTAAAAGTAACCTTGTTTTTTTCTATCTTCCATGGCAGTTTCGGCTCGTTTATCGTCTGCTCGTCCACCTCGTTCAGTTATTCTGGTTGTAGCTATTTCCTCAATGATCTTCGTTATATCATCTGCCTCAGATTTTACAGCACCTGTAATGGGCATGTCTCCACAAGTTCTGTAACGAATTGTCATATTAACTACTTCTTCACCTGGTTTTAATTTGATAAATTCAGAATTTGCTAATATGACACCATCGCGGACCACGCAATCGCGTTGATGTGAAAAATAGAGTGAGGGTAAATCAATGTTTTCTAATTTTATGTATTCCCATACATCCATTTCTGTCCAGTTAGAAATAGGAAACACACGAAAGTGTTCACCATAATTTTTTCTTCCGTTGAAAAGGTTCCACAATTCTGGACGTTGATTTTTGGGATCCCACTGTCCAAATTCGTCACGGTGTGAGAAGAAACGTTCCTTGGCACGTGCTTTTTCTTCATCACGTCGTGCACCTCCCATAGCAGCATCTACTTTATATTCCTCAATAGTATCTAACAAAGATATAATCTGTAAGGCATTTCGAGAAGCATCTGCACCAGTTTCCTCTTTTACACGTCCCTTATCAATTGATTCTTGAACGGAACCAACAATCAATTGAACGCCTAGTTTATCAACCAAAGAATCACGAAAAGCAATAGTTTCAGGAAAATTATGCCCTGTATCAACGTGAATTAAAGGGAATGGTATTTTTGCAGGGTAAAAGGCTTTTTTAGCCAAATGAGTTAGTAAAATGGAGTCCTTTCCTCCGGAAAATAATAATACAGGATTCTCAAATTGAGCTGCTATTTCGCGGATTACAAATATGGCCTCAGATTCTAACTCACGTAAATGATTGATTACATAATTACTCATATTTTAGATTTTAACTTTTTTATTTAAAAATTTTAAGATGGCTTTTACATTTGATTCAATAGGTTGTCCATCAGTAATAACTTCTAATTTAGGTTGTAAGGGAGCTTCGTATGGGGCAGAAATTCCAGTCATATTTTTTATTTCTCCAGAACGTGCTTTTTTATATAATCCCTTCACATCTCTGCGTTCACATTCTTCAAGGGATGTATTGACATATATTTCAATAAAATTATCAGCACCCACAATTTGTTTAACTTCTTCGCGGTCTTTGATATAGGGTGATACAAAAGCTGCTAAAGTAATTATACCGGCATCAAGCATCAAATTACTAATTTCAGCAATACGTCGTATGTTTTCTTTTCGGTCATCTGGTGAAAAGCTTAAATCTTTATTAATACCTTGTCTAATATTATCTCCATCTAATACATAAGTAGATAAACCTTGCTTATGTAATGCAATCTCAACTAAGTTTGCCAAAGTAGATTTCCCTGAGCCTGACAAGCCTGTAAACCAAAGCAAATAGGCTTTGTGTTTATGCAAATCTTCCCTTTGTTGTTTTGTAGTTTTGTAGTTATGTTTTACAGTATTAGAACTCATTAGTTTTAAAGATGACTTTTTTTTTAAAAGTTTGATACTATTTCTCAAGTCTAAACCATAATTAATTTTATACCATAATTTTTCATGACCATAATATAGAACCATCTTTGAAATAGTCTCAAAACCACCAATTTTCAGACCGGTTAGAGGATTACCAGTTAAAATCCATCCAAAAAAGACTGTATCAATTGTCCCTATAAAACGCCATGAGAAAGTCTTAATAATATGACGCTTGTTGGAATCGCTAATGGAAGAATCAAACCAGAAACGTTCGTGCATATAATACCAAAGGATTTTTGTAAATGTAGTAATCCCTGAAATACTAAGACCCTCATGTAAATTACCAGTAATAAGCCATGCAAAAATGAATGTATCTATGGTACCTATTATTCTCCAGGATAAAGATTTTGCTAAGTGTCTTTTACTTATTTTCATAAATCTCCTTTAAAGACACTTATCTTGAACATCACTAGAAAGTATATTCTTCACATCATAAACTATAGCTTTTTCATTTTTCAAAGCAACGTAATTTAAATTTTGGTATTCACCGTGTGCAACAGTCAAAACAATGGCATCAAATTTTTCCTGAGGAAGGTCCTGTGTAGAAGTTATACCATACTCATGTAGTAACTCGTCAACATTAGCCCATGGATCGTAAATAGTTATGTTCATTCCGTATTCATTTAACGCTGCAACTACATCTACCACCTTCGTATTGCGAACATCTGTACAGTTCTCTTTAAAAGTAATACCTAGAATTAAGACTTTGGCATCTTTTATTCGGATGTCTTTGGCAATCATAGCTTTAATAACTTGAGAAGCAACATATTCTCCCATAGAATCATTCAAACGTCTTCCTGCTAATATGATTTCTGGGTGGTAACCGTATTCTTGTGCTTTTTGCGCCAAATAGTATGGATCAACCCCAATACAATGACCTCCAACTAGTCCTGGTTTAAAGGGAAGGAAGTTCCATTTAGTTCCTGCAGCTTTTAGAACATCGTGAGTATTAATATCCATCAAGTTGAATATCTTTGCTAATTCATTTACGAAAGCAATATTGATATCCCGTTGTGAATTTTCGATAACCTTTGCTGCTTCGGCCACTTTAATCGTTGGGGCTAGATGAGTACCTGCCGTAATTACCGATCTATATAAGTCATCTACTTTTTTACCAATTTCTGGTGTAGAGCCAGATGTTACTTTTAATATTTTTTCTACGGTATGTTCTTTATCTCCTGGATTAATTCTCTCAGGTGAATACCCAGCAAAGAAATCTTTATTAAATTTTAAGCCAGAAACTTTTTCTAAAATAGGAACACAATCTTCTTCAGTTGCTCCTGGATACACTGTAGATTCATAAATTACGATATCATCTTTTTTTAATACTTCACCAACTGTCTCACTTGCTTTTATAAGTGGTATTAAAATGGGTCTATTATTTTTATCTACTGGAGTTGGCACCGTTATAATATAATATTTACAATCCTTGATTTTATCCAACTGATTAGTACAAAAAAGTCCATTTGAACAAGAGTCTTCTCCAACCAATACAGATTGTAACGTTTTGTTATTTACTTCTAATGTTGAATCAACACCAGACATTAACTCTGATATTCTGTCGAAATTAATATCAAAACCAATAACTGAATATTTAGTTGCAAAGAGTCTTGCTAATGGTAAACCTACATAACCTAAACCAATAATTGCAATTTTATCTTTTTTCATATTTTTTTATAAATTTTTCCAATACCATTTTACAGCTTCTTTTAAACCCTGTTGCAGGGTAAACTGAGGGTTATAATTTAAATTTTCTTTTGCTTTAGCTATACTGGCGTGTGAATGTGGAATATCACCTGCTCTATTTGGACCATATATGACATCTACATTTGAAATTTTTGAATCAAACTCAGATAAATACTCTTTTAAGTATCCCATTAAATCATTTAGCGTATTACGATCTCCATAGGCTACATTATAGACAGTATTAATCGCTTTTTCGTTGGTTGTGACCAGGCTCAATAAATTTGCTTGTATCACATTATCAATGTATGTAAAGTCTCTTGAATAGTTTCCATCTCCATTAATCACGGGAGATTCTCCATTCATGAGTTGACTTACGAATTTTGGGATTACCGCTGCATAGGCACCATTTGGATCTTGCTTCCTGCCAAATACATTAAAATATCTAAGACCAATCGTTTCTAAACCATAAGTTTTTGAAAAAATATCAGCATATAACTCATTTACATATTTAGTTATGGCATAAGGAGATAATGGATTTCCAATAATGTCCTCAACTTTTGGCAAAGACTCAGAGTCTCCATAGGTTGATGAACTTGCTGCAAACACAAATCTTTTTACTCTATTGTCTCTTGAAGCTACAAGCATGTTTAAAAAACCACTCACATTCACATCATTGGATGTAATTGGATCTTTAATAGATCTTGGAACCGATCCTAGTGCCGCTTGATGCAAAACAAAATCTACATCTTTCGTTGCTTTTAAACAATCCTCTAGTTTTCTAATATCTCCTTCAATTAGAATAAAATTAGCATCATTTAAAAATGGTTCTATGTTTTTTCTTTTCCCAGTGGAAAAATCATCCAGACAAACTACTTTGTTTCCTTTTTCAAGTAAAGCCTCACATAAATTTGATCCAATAAAACCAGCACCTCCAGCGACTAGAATTGTTTTATTACTTAATTCAATATTCATCTACAGTATCTATATTTTTCTCGACTACCACCGGTAGTCAGCTTATTTATTTTTAATTTTTAACAGCTCTTTTAAAGCTATAAACATTGCTTTATGATACGGCTTCGCCATCACTACTCACAGTAATGGAAATTGGTACACAAAAAAAACAACTGATTAATTCAGTTGAAATGATACAATGGCTCCTAGTTTTTTTAACTGAGCCATACAATTTTTTCCTTTCACAGAGATCACGGTTGCTTCCTTTTCTAACAATGGAACTTTCACCGTTTCACCTACTGCTAACTCTTTTTTATTTGAGTAATAAGTGTTCTCTAAATAATATTTCATTGCCAACACTTCTTCATTAGAAACCTCAGCTCGTTTTTGGTTTTCAAATAAATATCGAACCACACCTGCTACCTCAAATACCTTGTTTACCTCCTTTTCATGAATATTCACTAACACCATAGAAGGCAATAATGGCACTAGTATTTTTTTCTTTCTATCAGACCATTGTCTAACCTCCATTCTAGTGGGCGTGTAATTCTCTATCCCTAAAACTGACAGCCTTTGCGAGACTTTGATTTCAGTTCTAGGT
>Ga0206123_10001033_pt1 | contig 26747 bp, 29 predicted proteins | sample Helgoland_Spring_2_FD_160086 | JGI IMG/M metagenome (GOLD analysis project Ga0206123, IMG submission 160086) | Pelagic subsurface seawater microbial communities from Kabeltonne, Helgoland, North Sea - Helgoland_Spring_Bloom_20160316_1 | ecosystem: Environmental > Aquatic > Marine > Epipelagic ...
CCTAAGTATTATGACCCGGAGATAATCTTGCTCAACTCGCGGTGAGCCTTAAGAATCAGACTTACCATATAATTTGAGTCTTACTAACACTTCCTCTTTTAGCTCTGTTCCATCAAGCGCCAACTGGCTACTTAAGCCAAAAATGAGATCACTGACAGCGTTAGCTAGAGAGGATGCATCGCTTTGCATGACGTTGCTTGCTGCATACGCAAGGTCGTAGAGCGCATCTGACTCGAGTGTAGGTAACCAAGATGTTATGTCCCCGCGAAGCATATTCAGTACTAATTCATTGGATGGATACTTTTTAGTGCTCTGTACCAGTCCATCTTGATACCCCATGTTGATCACATGTTTGACATGTTTTTGAAAGATAAACTCATATTTTTTTTTGCGATCAGCCCATTCCGGCGAATCTTGTACATTATTGACCATCGAGTCCCACAGTGATTGTCCTTGGAGGGGGTCAGACTCTTCATATGATCCACTATTATTTAGTTGTGCGTTCTCAGAATTGAAAGTCTTGTTGTCCAAGAGCCTTTCCGTCAAGCCTTCAAGCTCGGATATTTTTCCGATCACAAAAATCAGCATTACGACGATTAGGAAAACGACTAGGCAGATAAAAAGTATCCCGAAGGTATTCATTTACATCTCCGTCATCAATCTCAGGTATCATCTGGGACGTCAGGGGTATCTTCTGCAGGATCTTCGTTTCTGAGCAGCCCTAACAATTGTATTTGAGAATCAGCTTTAAGCAGCACCTGCAATTGTTTGGCAATATCATCGGCCTCCTGAAATACCTGCGCTACGTTTAAATCAGCTTTCTGATATTTCCCACCGAGGTCACTAATTTTTTGGACGAGTTCCGGATTAACGTAAGAAATAATAGCGCCATTAGACGTTTTGAGTACTTGGTAGCCATCTTGGGTTTGCCGCTCTGGGAGGGGTTTCCCTGCTTTTAGCGCCTTCTTTGCATCAGCTTGGTATTTTAACTCTATTTTTGCGCCTAGTAAGAACGCCTTATCTAGATGCGTTCTTGACCGCAGTGCAATGCGGGTCCGGAATACGGTACTAAGGTGGGAGTCGTCTAATGTTGCACACTTCTCAAAATCTGCTTTTGCCTTGACCTTCGCGTTTGAATCGCCTTCTTTTTTTCTAAAAAATTTCATTCCCCCCCCTCAAGCAAAGTCAAATATCATTGCGGACTTGACTGACAATTTTTTTTAGCAGTTGACTGACTCTCGATTCGCTCACGTCTAGGATGGCCCCAATCTCTTTTAAGTTCAACTCCTGCTCGTAATAAAGGGAAAGGATGAGCTGGCTGCGCTCTGGAAGCGCATTAATTTTGTGACCAAGAATTTCGATATGCTCCAGATGGGAAAGAGATTCTTCTGGTGAGGCCTGCTCGCTCTCAAATTCGTGCCCTGCGTCACTGATTTCTTCGAAGGATGACATTAAGAACGTATGACTTTTTGTTCGCGCTATATGATATTCTTGGATGCTTAGATCCATAATAGTTGCAATTTCTGAGCTTGTTGGCTGCCTGTTATTCTCAGCGAAAAATCTACTGGTAATAGCCTCTTCGTCTCTTATATGGTTGTTATCATTTCGGGATAAGGGGGATCTTCTCCTGACTTCATCGATAATAGCCCCTTTGATTCTCTTAGAGGCAAAGGCGGCTAGATCACTACCTTCTGCCTCATCAAAGTTGTGGTACGCTTCCATCAACCCCACCATTCCGATTTGTACGAGCTCCTCTAATTCTACAAAATTTGGAAGTCTTGCTTTTAGATGGAGAGCGATTCTCTGCACTAGCCCAATGTGATCCAGAACGTTCTGTTTTCCAGTCGAAAACAGCGGGTCAGCACTTTTGTATTCGTTATAACCTTTAGTCATATTAAATCGTCTTGGCGACTCGCTCTACAAAGAATTTAATGGATCCTGAATTTTTATCTATTGGACCTGACATAATATTAGCGGCAATCGCTTTTATATCATCAGCAAGAGCCGATGAAGGATGTAAATTTACTGCTGGTATGCCTTTTCGGGCGGCATCCAAGCAAGTCGAGGCGTCGGCTCTCACCGATCCCGCATAGCTTAAGTCTAAATCTAAAAACTGCATTGTGACTTGATTGACCCTCTGGTAAATAATCATAGCCTCTTGTTCAGATCGGACCTGTGAGGCCAGTAGGCTCAATTCGTTAATATCATATTCCTTTTTTAATACTTTTATCATAGCGTAAGCGTCAGCTATTGAAGAGGGTTCGTTTTGAACCACGACGAGTCGCAAATCACAAGCAGAGAACAGAACGGTTACATTATCTGTAATGCCAGCGGCCGTATCGACTATGAGCACATCGCAGTCTGGAAGCGTCGAAATGCCGTGGATTAGCCCTAGCAGCTGAAGCCGAGAAAGATTGGCAAGAGTTTTTGATCCACTGGAGCCAGGAACCAACTTTACGCCACTTGATGTGGTGATGACGACCTCTTCAATGTCCTTTTCGCCGGATAGCACATGAGCGTAAGTGTAATTCACACGTGTTCCCAACAAGAGTTGAGCGTTGCTCAGGCCAAGGTCCCCGTCTAGTAACATGACCCCTAACCCCTGATTCGCGAGCTCAGTTGCTAAATTTACAGCGATTGTTGTTTTTCCTACGCCGCCTTTTCCACTTGAGATTCCAATTACTTGCATTCTTAATCCTTGTAAGACTTCTTGTAAGCTCACGAACAGTTATATTAGCACTATGGCTTTAAATTCCTCATAATTTCGGCTGGTTACCGCTCGAATCACTGGTTTCAGGTACACGCTGATTTTTATCGATCGTATTTTGCAGGAGCGCTGCAAATTCAAGAGCATTGACACTTACGGACATTTTTAAGTCATCGAATCTCTGGTCCCTATCTCTTATAGCATCGCTGGTATCAATAACATTCAACAGCGGAACCTCATTATGGCTTAATGCAGCAGCGGATACAGTGTCTGCAACTTCGGCATCAATTTGCATTGCTTCGATATGCTCGCTCGCACTGCTTTCTGATACAGCATCGTTTGTAATTGGCTTTATGCTGCTGAACTGATTAGAGGATTCTGTGTCCTGAAAGTGACTATTAATCTCCATAGTTTCAGTTGGGGTAAGGTTGTGAAGAATATCTCTGAAATTCACCTTTTCTGTGCAGATTGGCACTTTGACGCCGAAATTCTCTAATTCTGAAACGTCGGCCATGTCCTTGATCATTAAATTTAGGCCGTCCGCGGATTCCCCATCCGCCGATTCTTCAGATTTTAGTATCTCTTTGTGTTCGTCTTCACTTTCGATAGCTACGATGGTGTAATGCTTTTCTTCTTTTAAGACGCTTGCAACTATTAGGCAGTCGCTACCATAGATGAGTTTAATTTCCTCGAGTGCAGCGCCCGCGCCTGATGATTCTACAAGTTCCACTTTCACGCTACCGCCCTCCATCTTCTATGGCATTGTCCCCACCAATACTGCCAAACAGCTCAATTTTTTGTTCCTCTGGAATTTCAGTGTAGGCCAACACATGCAATTCTGGAACTCTGAGCTTTACAAATTTTGCCAGCCACTGACGTAAATTAGGCGAGACAACTAGCACAGGAATTGCACCTTTTTCTTGAATTTCATTAGCGTTATCAGCGAGCGCCTTAAGAATAGACTCAGCAAGTTTGGGTTCCAGAAGAACATGAGCGCCATCGCTTTTCTGATGGCTGCTTTCTAAAATTCTCTCTAAATCGCCTGCAAAAGTAATGACCGTTAGTTTGCCAGCGGGATCGATGAGAGGCTGTATAATCATGCGACCAAGTTTTGGCCTGACCTCTGCTGTAAGGGCGTCAGCATCGGAAGGTTCTGATTTCGAGATTGTGAGTGCTTCGGTGATCGTTCGCATATCTTTCACAGGTATCCCCTCGGACAACAAGTTCTGCAAAATCTGCGTAACGGTCGATAGCTGTATTTTGTTAGGTATGAGATTCGTAACAAGCTTAGGGTAGCTTTTAGCTACGCGGTCCAGTAATTGCTGGGCCTCGTCTTGCCCCAGGAGTTCGTTCGCATTATTTTTTAAGATTACGCTCAAGTGTGTCGCCATTGTGGTTGCCCCGTCGACGACTGTGTAGCCAAGACCTCGGGCGACATCTGCTTGTGAGGTGTCAATCCAAACAGCGGGTAGGCCAAATGCGGGCTCCGTTGTTGCATCTCCTCTTAAATTATTGCCGCTGCCCTCTGAGTTGATGGCCAGCAATTTCCCGACTCGGAGTTCACCACTTCCGCGCACGACTCCGTTGATGATAATTTGGTAAACGTCGGGCTTTAAATCTAGGTTGTCACGAATGCGAATGGGCTGTACTAAAAAACCGAGCTCTGCCGACAGTTTTTTCCTGATTCCTTTGATCCTTGTGAGTAATTGGCCGCCTGACTCCGCATTTGCCATTGGAACCAAGCCATAGCCTATGTCAATACCTATGACATCGACCTGTTCCAAATCATCCCAGCCTAGCTCCGGATTAATCAGAGCCTGGCTTTCCGACTTGGCCTTGGTGTCGATCGCGGCGAGCTGTGTTGCTTTTGATCTGCGAGCTGCGAAGCCAAGCCCCGCAGTAATTACCCCCAAAGGTAAAAAAATGCCATACGGCATGCCTGGAATGATCCCTAGAATGGTTATAATCCCCGCGGCTAAAAATAGAGCATTCTCATTTGCCATTTGACCACCGGCCTGCTCTGCTGTTGACTCCGTGGTTGTAACGCGAGTTACTAGGATTGCTGTCGCAAAGGATAACAACAGCGATGGTATTTGTGCGACGAGTCCGTCACCAATTGTCAATAAGACGTATATCCTGCCAGCTTCTTCCAGACTGAGGTCGTGCTGTGAGGTCCCAACAACCAAACCGCCTACAATATTGATCACAAGGATCAGCAAGCCTGCTACCGCGTCTCCACGGACAAATTTTGAAGCACCATCCATCGAGCCAAAGAAATCCGATTCTTGGCTCAGTTCTGCTCTTCGTTGTTTTGCGTCGTCTTGATCAATCAGCCCAGCATTTAGGTCCGCATCAATTGCCATTTGTTTGCCCGGCATCGCATCTAGGGTGAATCTTGCGATTACCTCTGATACTCGGCCGGCTCCTTTTGTTACCACAATAAAGTTAATGATCATTAAGATCATGAAAATGATGAAGCCAACCACGTAATTACCCGAAATAACGAATTCACCGAAGGCTTCAATTACGTACCCAGCTGAATCGGTGCCGTTGTGGCCATTGACAAGCACTATGCGCGTAGACGCCACGTTCAAACCTAACCGCAGAAGCGTCGCGATTAATAAAACCGATGGAAACGAAGAAAACTCAAGTGGATGTCGGGTATTCAGGGTAATCATGACGATCATTAGACCGACTATTATGTTGATAGTGAACAGGATATCCAACAAGAGGGTCGGCAACGGCAGGATCAGTAGCGCGATAATTAAAAGCACTATTAATGGCATTCCGATATCTCGGAGGGCCGCTAGCGAGAACGACTGTCCAAAATTTGACAAGTATGCCATCATATAAAAGTCTTATTTTTCAATTTCTTGTGCCGTTTTTTCGGGAGCGGGCTGCGAGCCAGGCTAAAAATGTAGTATCCGTTCAAAGATAAAGCAGTTTTCGTGCCAGCCTGGTCGCTTGGGATACAAAAATTTAATAAAGAAAATCGGATTGAGGCCGATACAAGATACATTGGATGGGCAACTTCGAGGAATTTTATATGTATGGATTTGTGAGGCTATTATTGGGTGTGTCGGTTGTCTTGTCCTTAGAGGGGTGCATCGGATATTCCTCTGACGCATTTCATGATTCAGCTGTGCTCAGGCCCATCGTTGAGAAGAGAGATACTTTGGTCGCCACGGGGTACGCCGTTATTGCAGTGCAAGATAGCGAGATAGCTGCACAACGTCGCCTTTTGGCTATTAGAGCCGCAAAATTGGATGCATATCGCTCACTGACAGAGCAGGTCTACGGACAATACCTTGATTCCACAGTCACAGTGTCTCAGATGGCAGTTCAAAGTGACTCGTTCAGGAGTAGGGTTGAGGGTGTTATCTATGGTGCAACAGTAGTCAGAATTGAGCCCGTCGGAACAGAGACTTACGAGGTAACGATGTCTCTCGACAAAGAATTAGTCAAAGATCTCAGAGCGCTCTACTTGCAGCAAGTCGCGTTTAATAGGCGTTAAGTAATGAGGCCGCTGTCAAAAGGTCTGGTTCTCCTATTGCTGGCGCTCGTTATTATAAGGGCACCTCAAGCAATGGAAGAAGTCCATTCTTCGGTGTCTCAAGGCGATGCCAGGCTCGCTGCCTTCAAAAACAACCTCATGGAAATTGCACTGGCAAGAGGTGCTGTTGTGAAGGGCCTCTCTTACATTGATGACCAGGGTGCGCTGCATGAGAATACGCTATTTACGGTAAATCAGTCCGTTAGTGGCGCGCAGATAGAAGCTTATATTGAAGAAATGGGCGGGCAGGCCCTTTCGGAGTGGGGACCGATCGACATCAGAGACGCCTGCGGGATCTGGGGAGGAGTTAATGAGCGCTCGTTCAGTAAGACGGTTTTCTCTAAAGTATCCTCAAGTGCTGGAGATCAATCTTCGGCTCAAAGATTTATAACGCCCGTTGCAGGGGCGCTGCTAGACGAGTTGAGAGAGCGATTGCCCCGCTCCGGACTAAAGTTGGCTAACTCGAAGGGGCTTCGAGCGAGTCCGCCTCCCTCGAGGTCTAGCTACCAAAAAATGGTAATGGGAGGCGCGCCAGACCTGCAGGCTGACTATCTGTTAGAACTTGAGGTCGGGATTCCGTCGGGTCCCAAAGACAGGGCATTTTATCAGCGCTGGTATGCTCAATTGACAGAAAATGTCAGCGACTTAGTTAAGTTCGAAAAATCTGGATCCCAAAGAGTTTCTTATCAGGTGGTTGTGTCGCTCACTGAGGCGGCGACGTCGCAGGTTCTGGTCAGGTATGTTACAGAAATCAAAACGTCTGTCAGAGCTTCCTACAAGTCGGGTGATTTATCTGTTGACATGAGGCCTAGTCAGGTGTTGAAGGACTTCATCGTAGAGTTGGACGCCGTTCTGTCGAATAAGAGGTGTACGCCCAAATTTTTCACGGTCTCGCGCATTGCGGACTCTAATAACTATCTAGTGGGTGGTGGATTTGATCGCGATATCCGAGTAGGTGATTGGCTGTTGGTCGGAGACACCAGCTTAATGATTAACGGGCAGCTCAGCAACGCGGTGCTAGATGGCCTCTTCATAGTAAAAGTGGCACAAGTGGCCGGTGATAGTGCGGTGGGCGAGCGCCTAGGGCTCGGCCCGAGTGATCAACTCAGCGACTCAAGTGCTATGCTGGCAACAATCCTTTAGGAGAAAATGTATGAAAGGTTTCTTTTTCGGTGTTTTCGCGGTCGTTTTTTTGAGTCCATCGATCGTGCTGTCGGATCAATCTGCTCAGTCTGCGATTAGTGCCTCCGATATAGCGCGACTGCGAGCTTTTATCGGCGATATGCCGCCGGGGCATAGCGTATCCGGGGGTGGTACAGAAGTTGCCAGTGGGGGTGGTTACCGAGTTCGTTCAGGAGACACATTGAGCGGTATAATTGATCGTCAATTCAGCAATCTAGAAATTAACAGCGCTCTTTTAAAAGACGTTATCGTCTCCTTGAACCCGCATGCATTTAAAAGGGGCAATCCTAATTGGCTGCTAGCAGGCAGGGAAATTAAGTTTCCTTCATCAGATGATTTTAAGCGATATATTTTTCCCAGCAATGCTAAAGATGATGAAGTAGAGCCTAAATATTGGGTACGCTACCCCTAGGGAGGGATTTGTATGCTTGGGCCTGAACTCGTCAATCACGTTATTAAGCCCACGCCCTTATTTTCGACGGGAACCCCCAGCTTGCAGCTGACACACCCTGTACCCCGTGAACTGGGGCTTTCAAATTATCAAACAATAAACGCTCTGATCCAGTCCAACTCGGCAGGGTTGTTATATCTGAAAATGAATAATCGCCGGCTTGAGTTACCTGAGCACTATAGGAAATGGGATGATCGCGTTATTCAGCTTCAGGTCCGTGAGACGCCTGATGGAATAGTATTAGTTCCCGGGAGAGTCCAGCCTAAGGCTTTAGCCCCTCTTCCTGGGTTAAACTTATATTCAGATACGGTGGAATATGTCTCTGGACGCTCTCGGCAGTTATTGCAGAATCTGAACCTCGGTTTCAAAGATATTGCATCTTTAGTCTCGCCTGATTTAGCCGGTCGGTTAGCTGGATGGATAAGGGCATCCTCACTATCTTTCCCACCCTTGCTATCTGGAATCGATATAAAGAATATAATTTCTAACAGTGGCCTGACAAAGTTCGAGTCTAATTACTTGACGATCGCTCTTCTTATTGACTTATTGCGATCCTCGATACCTGAAGGCGCCCAACGAAAATTGATCGAAGAGTTTTTCGGTGATTTATTGTTACGCTCTGAAAGTGCAGCCCGAGCGATGCAGCGGGGGGATGTCTACTTTGAGTGTGCAGGCCTGATTAATCAAACACCTTTTGACCTTGTCATGTCGCGTCGCGAGTCCAATGGTTCTGAGGGTGACGACAACGAAGATGCACCCCGATGGCAGGTGGATTTGTATACCTTTTTCTCTGACGATGATCAGGTGTGGTTGACTGTGCAGGCGCTCTCTCCAGTAAAGCTTGACATAGCAGTCTGGATGACTAGCGCCCCTTATTTTGCACTGGCGAAGGAAGCTCTGAGAGATCTGAGGGTCGAGTTAGAGGGCTCAGGGATAGACGTAGCCTCTCTCGAATTGTACAACTCGCACAAAGGTAGCGTCCCAACTATACCCTCGCTTACTTCTTCGTCCTCCATTTCTAACATAGACCTTCAGGTTTGATAATGATAGATCCGGATAAAGAGTTCTCGCAAAGCGCGTTTGCCGTTGAATATGGCAGAAAGAAAGCTCCGACTGTTTTAGCCAAAGCTACTGGAGAGGACGTGAGTATTATGATTCAAGAAGCAAAAAACTCTAATATCCCTATTATGGAAAACCCCTACCTCGCTAATTTATTGGAAGGAGTAGACATCGGTGAAGAGGTGCCCGAATCCCTTTACACGTCTCTTGCTATCGTTCTATCTTGGGTGTTTTGGTTGCGCGGTGACAAACCTTTTTAAGCTCACTGCTTTACTGGTCTATTCTTTGACGGCAGCTTACCTAGCCGGTCATAAGTCTCTGTAATATTGTGTGAGTGTGATGTTCTAAAAAGTTCTAATGTGCTTTTCGTTGAGGCGAGTTTGCGATCGATAAGAAGGGCGTTACGAGTATGTGCATCTTTACAGGTTCCAATCAAAGCCCGCAGACTTTCCCGTGTTTCTAATTCTAATAAATCAGCGGTTTCTGTCGAAAATACCGCCTCAGATTGCTGGGTTAAATACAATAACACGTCAGCTTTTCGCTGCTGGATTGACTCAAAGGCGTCTAAATCATTGTCTTTCAGATATAAAAATTCAGATTCAAGTATATCGCTAAGGGCCGTTGCTTTGTGAAGCGCTTCTTTTAAGATTTTGCGTTCTGGCATCAGGTTAAGTGCTTATTAAGTGATTCACTACCCACCTATCAGCCTCTCTAGTGCAACAAAGTTTTCGGCAATTTTGCGGGAATCTAAGGGATAGTTTCCATTTTCGATGGCTTCTTTAATATTTGCGACCTTTGCTGCATCGAAAGTAGCTTCCTCTAGAGCCTTGGTCATTTCAGGACTGAGTGAAACTTGATCTAAAGTTTGTGTTGAGGTTTCCGCTGCCGGCTTTATGTCCGATGCCGCCTGTTCACTGACTTTGCTGTTTATATTTTTGCCTTTCTGAGCGGATGTCAACCCGCCCATTATATCTGGAATATTTGTCATGAGACGCACCTAGACTTGTTCTTGTTCATTGTATCGGTTCCAATCAAAAAAACTTTAGCACAAAAACGAGTGCTACATAAGCGGCTCTACCGCACCAATATCCGTTACGCGCCCGAAAATTGTTTTGCCAGATTCGAGATTTTCCATTTCTATGATTGCTCCAATCGATGCGTTTTCGAGCGCGCGCACTTGTACCGTGACGGTTATGGAACTTCGGATGATTGAAAGAGTAAGTAACTCGCCTTTTTTAATTGCAGCGGTTGGCTTGGTATTGGAGTGCCTCAGAAAATCGCCCTGCATTAGGTTTCTGGTGGTCTCTAGGTATTTGACATCAACATTCTCTGGAATAGCGTCATTTGGCGTGCGCGTGCTGGTTGGCTGAGAGTCAAACTGAAGTTGACTAAGTCGCTGTCCTCGCGACACTGAGCCGCTGGCGACCAATACAAGACGCTGTTCAAGTTCCGCGCTCGTGTTCTCGGATAGCGTTGATGTATTATCTTGAACGAAGTCACTGTGCTTAACGATTTCATTTACAGAGACGGTTCGAGTGATTGTGAAACCGATGACGTCATTTATATTGGTAACAGTATTGTGGGCGTCGGCAGTATCGATTAGCTGTTGATCGATGTCACCGCGGGTCAGTATCGAGCCCTCTAAAAGGCTTCGGAGGTATCGGTAACCTCGGCTCGCATCAAGTATGCGAATCCGGGTATAAATTTTCCAATTTGTCTCTGGACAGTTCACCTCAACCGTAACTCGATCACTGTAGGGAAACGCAATGATGTATTCGGGGCAGGGTTCGACTCTAAGACGGTTATCCCAGATCAGCGCTTTTATATTCTGTGTGCGCACTCCCGTGATGTTGGATGCTGAAAGAGCAATGGCGTGTTCGAGCGTTTGTTTTAGCTCCAGCTGCGTTTGCTCTTCGGCTCGTATTTCGGAGACAAAAAGAGTAGCTAAAAGCGCGATCAGCCAGTTCATTCTTAAAATTTTGGTCACGTGCTGACCGATTTTGAATGATTTTATGCCGATCTCAGTAATGGACCCTGAAAATTGGACAGCGTTGTAAGTGCTTCCGAAGGTCATGTCGCCATCCTCAAAGATACATCTCTTGTGACTGATTGGTCTGGCTTAGGTTCCGCTTCGGATACAGCGCAGCTAACGCCACCGTAAACATCAAGCGCTGTCCGCGCGGATGGTTTACATGATAAACCCGGTCACCCAACCAGTAACGAATGGGTTGACTGCCATAGAACCAAAAAATTGAGGAGACAGAGACCACCTGCACTATCGACTCTCCTAAATCCTCGTCCTGGACCGGCTTGGTCAAGTGATAGAAAATTGAATGGGGTAGATCCAGTAGCTCACACTGGCGGCTCACTGTCATCAGATCCTTCCAGTCTACCATTTCTTTAGTCTGGGCTTTTGAATCCGTTCGAACCCGCGTTCTAAAAAGTCATCCCCCAAGGTTAGATCGCTTTGCAGCGCTGCCAATATAACTTTGGCCTTGAATTTAGGTGCATGGGGATGACTCTTTCGTTCCATCGCTCCTCTGCAAGGCTTGTCGCTCGTGAGGAAGGAAGCGCTTACTTTCATCCAATCAGTGCCTAATCAATCGAGTCTGCTTTTTAAAGATGTTACAGCTGTTGAGCCCACGCTGGCAACCGACGGGATCTTATGAACGCTGCGGGCGGAAACCGGCAACCAAAATGCCGGCAACGGTTTGCCGGTTCTATAGCAAAGTCGGCCTCATGCGTCGAATAAAATACCCTTAAGCATTGATTTTTATGGTTTTTATAGTTCTGGCACGGGTTGTGCTTAAGCAATGGTAGTAAAAAAATAAATAGAGCATCACGATGAACGGAATATTTGGATTACACGAGCAAGCTTTAAACATGAAGGCCTCACGGCTTGAGGTTTTGGCAAAAAATATCGCGAATGCCGACACTCCAGGATTCAAAGCACAAGATGTTAATTTTCAGAAGGTGCTTTCAGCGCAATCGGGAATCGCGGCTCTGACCACAACGCATGCGCGGCATTTAAAAACCTCCTTAGTAAATAGTAACGGTCTTGTTTATACCAATCCATACAACCAATCGCTTGACGGAAATACAGTGGAGATTGCTATGGAACAGGCTAAATATGGTAAAGCCGCGATGGATTATCAGGCTTCACTCGACTTTATTCAGTCTCGTATCGGCTCAATCAAGCGCGCGTTGAAAGGAGAATAAGATGGCGTTAACCGACATTTTTTCAATCGCAGGCAGCGCGCTTGCAGCGCAATCAACGCGACTTAATGCTACCGCAAGTAACATGGCCAACGCTTCAAACGTATCCAGTAATGAGGAAGACGCATACAAGGGCAAGCGGGTTGTGTTTAGGACCCTTGTAGAAGATCAGATGATGGGTAACGTTTTGCGACCCGCTGGCTCCGTAACTATTGATCGGGTGGAGGATGATTTGGCTCCCCACTCCAAGCTCTATGATCCCGGTAACCCCATGGCAGATGACGAAGGCTACGTTTATAAATCCAACGTCGAAGAGGTTAGTGAGATGGTTGAAATGCTAGCCGCGGCGAGAAGCTATCAGAATAATGTTGAGGTCATTAACACAGCCAAAGAGTTGATGTCTCGAACCTTAGAAGTTGCGAAGAGTTAATAGGAGAAGTAAGCAATGACAAGTTTAGATCCAAACATAATGACCACTCAAGCTTACATGGCGCAGCAGTCTAACGCCGTTTTTAATGATGGTAGTGATGACTTAAACAGAGATGCGTTCTTGACCCTATTTACTGCACAGTTGAAGAGTCAGAACCCACTCGACCCAATGAAGAACGAGGCTTTTGTCGCTCAGTTAGCGCAGTTCTCCCAAGTAGAAGGGATCAAGGGAATGCAGTCGTCGCTTGAGAGCTTGGTGGGAAATCTGCGGACTGAAAAGCTGCTCACGGGATCATCGCTCGTAGGCAAGAAGGTTGCTGTAGAGGGTGGTGTAGGGTCTGGTGGTGCTGGTCGCGTTACAGAGACGCTTGTGTCACTTCCCAAGGATGCCGATTCGCTCATCTTAAGTGTCTACAGCGGAATAGACGGCTCTCTTGTTTATCGAGAGGAAATAGGGGCGCGGGAGGCTGGAGAACACCGGTTTGGCTGGCCAGGACTGGATGGCAGTGGGAACGAAATGCCGGTCGGCAAGTATACATTCGCTGCGAGCGCAATAGTCGATGGCAAAATTGAGACCGCACCGACATCCGTGCTTAGTGAAGTAGCTAGCGTTAGCTGGAATCCTAACAGCCAGCAGCTTGATCTACAGTTACATGATGGCGATTCGGTATCACTTGATCAGATCAAAACGATCTCTAATTAAACACAATTAACAACTTATAGGGCTGAACTATGTCTTTTTATACTTCACTAACAGGTTTAAATGCAGCGACAACCGAGCTTGCGGTTACTTCAAACAATATCGCGAACTCGGCCACGGCGGGATTCAAGCGATCGTCGGCCAGTTTCGGCGATATTTTTGCTACGTCGCCATTGCAGCGTGCGTCTGCAGTGGTTGGCCAGGGGGTTGCACTCAAAGAAGTGAGCCAAGAGTTTAGTCAGGGATTTGTCCAGTTCTCGTCTAACTCACTCGACCTGGCCATCACTGGCGATGGATTCTTCCCGCTTGAGTCCGCGGATGGCACAAAAATATATACCCGAAACGGCGCGTTCATGCTTAACGAGCAAAATCAGATGGTCAATGCAGCGGGTCAGGCCTTACAGTCATTGCCGGTTGATTCAACAAACAAGGCCGACTTCAGTCAGCCACCATCTGCCCTCTCAATCCCCCGCCAAACGGTGTCTGAGTTTAGGGCCACAACTGAGGTTGAGCTGGGCCTTAATCTGCCCTCGGACGTTGAGCCGATTACAGCGATTTTTAATCCTAATAAGCCTGATTCCTACCATAGAACAACGTCACTAACCGTTTACGGTGCTTCCGGTTCTCAGCACCTGGCCACAATTTATTATGTTAAGACTCAAAATGCTTCGGCCGACAATCCGACCAATAAATGGCAGACCTACGTCTACATTGATGGGGAGCAAGTTGATCCAGAACTCATTCAATCGACTGATACCGGCGGAGACGAGTATTTTGTAAATAAATATGGCGAGTTAAAAACTAGGTCTGAGCTCGAATTTCTTCAGAAAAATAGTAGCGACAGCTCACAGTATCTGGTGACGCAAGGAACGATTTATAGGAAATACTCCTACGATATGCTGTCTGATCCTATCAAGTCGGCTCCTGCGACCCTTGTCGTCCAGTCGATTGCTTCAGACACCAGAGATGCGCTGGCTCTCGCTGGAGGCTCAAATGGTGTCGATCTCTCGGCGAAGACCCGCGCGCAGATGAGAGATTTATTTCAGCTAAGCGTTGACGGATCTGCATATGTATCGGTCGGGCTAGAAAACTTAGCGGGTCGGGTGGGTAATGATGCACTATCGGGACAGGAAATTGCGTCGGAGCTAACAAAGGTAATTAATGAGCGCTTCGGTGACGGGAGAGAATTTGATCTGAGCGATTTCATTGACACCGCAGGAGCCTCGACCGGTGTGACCTTGAATCTCACTCGCGATTATGACCAGGGTGATGCCAATAAAATTACATTGGCTGTCAATTTGGGCGAAGTGCTCGCTCTTGCGAAAACGGCTGGCGATATCGATATAGACTTTACTGATAGGATGTTGAGCCCTGAGCAATTAAGCACGGCGCTTAATAAGTATCTTAAAGCGGGTTACGGAAACACAATTCCGGCGAATATGAATGATTTTGAGGTTGAATATGATTTTGCACGTCAAGGTTTTCGCTTCACTCAGGATGGCGAGAACAGCTTGCATGTTACGACAACCGGCGTGCAGTCAGCTTTTGCTGTCGAGAATGTCGACCTGACGGGCGCCGATTCTCTTGCCGAGATAGATCCAGTTGGCGCTTCAGATAACGACCCCGCAATCAAGCTATTAGGTAACATTATACCAAATGGAGACTTAATTCGAGAGACTCGAGATCAGCGAAACGGTATCACGGTTACATTCTCTGATGGTCGTTTTAATATCGCTTCAGGAACAACGGGAGACTCGTCGAGCATCGCAATTCGTAATTTCACAGATTCCTCCGGTACTGTGCAGGCCAATGAATTGGGCACCACGCTTTTCGGCTTGGACTATGACGCGACTAAAACTGATTCTGAGAATACCATGTCTGTCGTCGAGGAAACCTCAGCGGTGGCGAATAGACCAGCCGTGCGGGGGCAGATCTCATCGCCCGCGATAGTAACAGGGAATCAGATGGGCGTAGATCCGAGAGCGCCTTTTGCGGTAACTATTGATAACCGCTCGGTTACCGTTATTGTTGATAATATTTCGGCTCAGGTGCAGCTGGATCTTGGGGATTACTCCATTGGTACCTTTACCCAAGAGCTTGAGAAGAAAATTAATCTCATGGCCGACGCACTGGGGCGCCAGGTATCTGGGGTTAAAGTTGAATTTGATGACACTTCCAGCTCACTAAAATTCACAGGTGCTACGGCAACTGATAGTTCGTTTCTTCAGATCGCAGGGTCTGCAGACTTCGGTTTGGAGGATGTTGACTCAGCGTTTGGCACCACATCAACCTATATCCAGTTGGCGGCTGATAAGCAAGGGGCTTCTACCCCGCTGTTTGTCTTTCAAGATCGTGTGGGGAATTGGATTGAGACTACGGAGAAGGGAGATTTCGATGACGTCAATATCCCCCAGTGGACTCCTATCTTTTTGGATAAAGGCGAGTTGACGTTTAATACCAGTGGAACCCTTGTGTCCCCTGTTAACGAGGTAAGCCTCGCGTCAAGTGAGATCACGGGGAACCAGATTGCGCTGAATTATTCAGAGAGTACCCAGTTTAACAGCCCATTTGCGGTGTTGTCGCAATCTCAGAACGGTGCGCCAGAGGGAGATTTAGTGGGCGTTAACATCGGTGAGGATGGTTTGGTTGTTGCAAGCTATTCTAACGGATCTCAAAAATCGCTAGGCAAAATCATTTTAGCGAATTTCGCCTCTCCAAAGGGGCTTCGCCAGGTCGGTAATAGTGGTTTCGTATCGACATCTGAGTCGGGAGAGCCAGATGTTGGTGAGCCGGGCGCAGCAGGTTATGGAACCATTCGCGCAGGTGCAACTGAGCGCTCGAATGTGGATCTGACGGCTGAGTTAGTGAACTTAATTACAGCGCAACGTAATTTCCAAGCTAACGCAAAGGCGATTGAAACAAGTTCTACTCTGACATCCACCATTATTAATATGCGCGGTTAATCCTGAGGCTGGGGAGTAAGTTATGAAAGCGATCTATACAGCAATGGCGAGTGTTAGGCAGATTGAGATAGCCCGCGCTCAGTCTTCTAACCAGTTGGCTAACGTTTCTACTGTCGCTTTCAAGCAAAGTTACCAACATGCCACTAATTCAGTAAAAATAGCAGGCTCTAGCTTTGCAACCTCCTACCAGCCAATTGCGGTTTCGGAAGATATCATTTCATTGGCAGCTGGCCCGATGCAGGCGACTGGTCGCAAGCTAGATGTTTACATGGTCGGTGCTACTGTGCTTGGTGTCCAGGCATCAAACGGACAAACGGCGTTTACTCGCCGCGGGGATTTAAATGTTAATGAGTTGGGGCAACTTACAATAGGTTCTGGCGATCTTGTAATGGGTGACGGCGGGGCGCCGATTTCGGTTCCGCTCGGTCAAACCCTTGAGATTTCATCTGATGGGGCGGTCTTGGCCTACGATCCGAATGCGCCAGAGGCACCGGCATCAGAAGTGGCTAGGCTGTTGCTTAGAGATGCGAGTGCGACCACTCTGGTTAGACGCTTAGATGGGTTATTCGAGCCAGCTGCGCAAGTAAATGTTGGCGGTGACTTTGACGGTGGTGCAGTGCCTGCAGAGTTAGTTTCCGGCGCTATAGAAGGGTCAGCGGTGAATGTCGCTGAGATGCTTGTTAAAACTATGGAAAACAATCGTAGTTTTGAAGCGCGCATCCGATTAGTTAAAGAATTCAAAGATCTTGATCAGGCTGGAACCAGCATGATCAGGATGGCTTAAGGGTTAAAGGAGAAAGCAAATGGATGCTTCATTATGGGTTGCCAAGACAGGTCTAACAGCACAGCAGTCTCGGCTAACGGTAATTTCTAACAATTTATCAAACGTTAACACCGTGGGTTTCAAGAAAGATCGCGCAGTGTTTGAAGATCTGCTTTATCAGAATGTTCGTCAGCCCGGTGCCTCGACTGATGCTCAGACAATATCGCCTACGGGCCTTATGATGGGTACAGGAACTCGGATTATTGCTACTGAGAAGATCCATAGTCAGGGCAATATGATTTCTACCGAAAACGCGCTTGATTTGGCGATAACGGGTCGCGGATTTTTTCAAATTCAACAGGCTGATGGCACATTTTCATACACCCGAGACGGTTCCTTTAAGCTGAATGATCAAGGCCAAGTGGTCACCGCCAACGGACAGCTATTGGTGCCTGCACTTACCATTCCTGTAAATGCTGCAAGCCTGACCGTCGGCAGAGATGGCACAGTCGATGCTGAGCTGGAGGCGGGCGCGGGTAAGGTGACTTTGGGTCAAATTCAGGTGGCTCGATTTGTCAACGAGGCAGGTTTACAGCCGATGGGGCGCAACTTGTACCGTGAAACTACGGCCAGCGGCACGGTCGAGATTGGGATACCTGGCCTTGCCGGTATTGGTGAGGTTATGCAGGGCGCTCTAGAGGCTTCAAATGTGAACGTCGTCGAAGAAATGGTCAATATGATCGAGACTCAGCGTGCTTACGAGGTTAACTCTAAGGCCATTGCTGCGGCCGATGGCATGCTCCGTTTCTTAAACAATAACTTGTAAGAGTTAGGTAGAGGCATACAGATGATGCGTATTCTGACAATAATGATCTTGCTAATCGTTGTAGGTTGTAGCTCAAGGCCAGCAATTGAGAGGCATTCGGACTTCGCGCCTGTCAGGCCATTGCAACCAGAGCAAACGGAGAGTTCGACAGGCTCTATTTTCACAAATCGGTCCAGCATGTCGCTTTTTGAAGGGCAACGTGAATGGTACATCGGCGATATAGTGACCATCGTTCTGAGTGAGACCGCTCAGGCGAGTCGAAATACTAACTTATCGACCGAGCGATCCTCAAGCAATGATGTTCTGGGCACAAAGGGCCCGAATGATCTTTTCCCAACAACCGGCTTTATCGGCAAGGCCCTACCGCAGCTCAAGCGCGACGGCGCACAAATCTCTTCGGAAGGTGGCGGAAGCACCAATCAGGCGGCCTCTCTGCAAGGCATTATTACGGCGACCGTCGTTGAGGTGTTGTCTAATGGTAATCTCATTCTTCAGGGCGAGAAACAGTTGTCGATGACTGAAGGCTCTGAATTTATCCAGGTGCGGGGAATCGTAAGATCCACTGATATTCAAATGGACAACTCGGTCTCGTCTCAGCGCTTAGCAAATGCTCAAATTTCGTACAAAGGTACGGGGGATCTCGCGGCGAGCACTAAGCCGGGATGGCTCTCCTCAGCTTTGTTCAAGTTCTGGCCGCTATAACCGATATCGAATAGAAGAAGGCAACCTAAAATGATGATTGCAGTACGTAAAATCAAATTCTTGCGGAGACGGTGCGCGACGCTGCTTGCCGTAGCATTACTGGTGCTGTCTGGTGAGGTTTCAGCAGAGCGAATCAAAGACCTTGCCTCGATCGGTGGAGTCCGTGAAAACCAGCTGATCGGATACGGTTTGGTGGTGGGTCTCCAGGGCACGGGCGATGGTAAAGATGTATCCTTCACGGGCCAGAGCCTTAAGTCCATTCTTTCTAGTCTGGGTGTTACGACTAATCCATACGACGACTTTGATTTGGCGCAGTCAGCGGGCAGACCCCTTGAGCTCGACAACGTTGCCGCCGTGATTGTCACTGCCGAGATCCCCGCTTTCGCGAAGCCAGGGCAGCGGGTGGACGTGAACGTGTCGGCTCTCGGCGTGGCCGAAAGCCTGCGCGGCGGTAGTTTAATCATGACCCGGCTAAAGGGTATCGACGGGCAGACATATGCTGTAGCACAGGGCGCTATGACCGTGACTGGCATTAACGAAGAAGTTGCCGGTACGAGCCTACAGATTGGCGTGCCTACATCTGGGCGAATTCCTCGGGGAGCGATCATAGAACGGGAAGTTGAGACTCCGTTCAACAGCAGTGAATATCTCGTATTTAACGTACACAGCAAAGATTTTGGAACAGCAGACGCCATCACCAGCGCTATTAATAGTGAGTATGGTGAGGGGGTCGCGTTTTCTCTTGATGGTGTTTCCGTTGCGGTGAACGCCCCAACAGACTCGTCTCAGCGTGTTAAATTTGTAAGTATGATCGAAAATATTGATGTGGACCCTTCAGAGCCTTCTGCTCGGATCGTAGTTAATTCTCGCACCGGTACTGTCGTAATTAATAAAAATGTGAAAGTTCAGGCTGCAGCTGTTTCGCACGGGAGTCTCTCGGTGCGCATCCAAACACTCAATACCGTATCTCAGCCCGAGCCGTTTTCTGATGGTACCACCGTCGAGATTCAAAATGCTGGAATTGCAGTTGAGTCGGACGAAAGCGCTGTACTTTTTGAGCCGGGCGTGGATCTCAAAGAGGTGGTATCGGCTGTTAACGCTGCAGGTGCGTCAACCTCCTCACTTATTGCAATTCTCGAAGCGCTCAAGACTGCGGGCAGTCTGCACGCTGACCTAATGGTGATGTAAATGGAAGCAAGAATCGCGTCTTACAATGATTTTCAGGGTTTAGCTAACTTGCGAACCCAAGCACAAAAAGATGCCTCGAGCGCTATTGAAGAGGTTGGGCAGCAGTTTGAGAGTTACTTTACGCGAATGATGCTCAAGTCTATGCGCGATGCGAGTGAAGTCCTGAGAAGCGACTTATTCTCATCGGATCAGTCAAAAACCTATGAGCAGATGTTCGATGAAGAACTGTCAACGGAAATGGCCAAGAAGGGTCCTTTGGGCGTGGGCGAATGGATGCGCCAAGCGGTTGAGAATAATATGGGCGGCCCAAGGGCAAACAGCAGATCCATTGCTGCGTATCAGTCAGACAGTGTAACGCGTCTTGACAGTACTGCGGCGATGCTCCTGAGATGAGCGATTTTCTTTCGATAGGCGCCAGCGCTGTTAACGTTTATCGGCAGGCTATCGCCACGACCAGTAATAATATCGCCAACGTGAACACAGAGGGCTATTCAAAGCAGGGTGTTAACGTCGGCGAATCTTACCCAACGCAAATAGCAAGCTACTTTATCGGCACAGGTTCGACCGTCAATAGCATTCAGCGGTCTTACGATGAGTTTGTCGAACGTTCCTTACGAGACAGTGCGAGCGATCTGCAAGCAACCACGCCATTTATCGAGTACACAAACCGTATTGTCGATATCATGGGTTCTGAAACCGCTAACCTGACCAATGCCATCGAGGCATTTTTCAACGCGAGTCGCAGTTTAAGTGTTGATCCGGGATCCATCCCTCTTAGGAACGAAGTGGTGAGCAGTGGCCAGGCACTGGCCTCTCGCTTTAATACCTTATCGACTCAAATCGATGCCGTTGGCACTGAGTCTAGGGATCGGCTGGGTGCGGCATTAGAAGAGGTGAACAACCTTGCCGGACAACTGTTGTCTATTAATAAGCAATTGGGACGCAATTCCGAGAAATCAAAACAGCCACCTCAGCTCATGGATCAGCGAGATCTAATCCTCAGGAAGCTGTCGGGCTTGAGCACTATAGGGGTAACTGAGTCTTCTAACGGTCAGGTTAGCGTTAATTTCGGAGGCGCGGGCAGGGGTTTTGAGATCGTAACTTCCAGCGGCGTGCGTGAAATAGCTATGGTTAGTGATAGTGCAGACCCGACTGGAGATGTTCAGCTAGTTATTGATCCCAGAGGCAGCAAGCAGCCGCTCCCGCTTCTATCGGGCGGCGAAGTTGGGGGTCTACTAACCTTCCGAAATGAGGTGGCCAAGGTTGCACGAGACGGACTTGATCATATAGCGGTTCAGTTTGCTAACAAAGTGAACGAGGTCCACAGGCAGGGTTTTGATCTTAATGGAGACTTTGGTCAAGATTTTTTCAGAATAACGCCAAGCTACTCCATCAATTCTGAAGCGGTATCTGGAACGTTTTCTGTCGACGTCAAAGTGGTAGATCAGACTGATCTTCCAACTGATCCCACAAAAATGATGTATCGTGAAAGTACACAAAGCTGGCTGGTCTACACTGACTCCCAGCTTCACCCTGAGGCAGAGCTTTCGGTTGCCAATAACTTTAGCTTCAGGGGATTGGCACTCTCTATCTCTGGAACGCCTGAAGACGCCGACACCATAATTTTATCGCCCAAGAATAGAGCCGCCGATACGTTTACCATGGAGCTTAGAGATCCTCGCCGGGTGGCTGCCTCTGAACCAATGACACTGATGCCGGCGCCCGCGAATTCCAGTGACGTTTCTGCCGCTCTGTCTTATCTACTCCCATCGGAGCGCTCGAGTGGCTTTGATAGCGGCGCACGTTTTTCTCAGCTCGTACCTAATTTATCGAGCAATACCAATTTGTCGCTTACCACCAGCAGCGTTCGTCCTGCTATTGTCATCGATGCCAATACGAGCGCCCCAACGTTAGTATTTGATATCGGTCCGAACAGTGATCAGCAGGTGCAGGTGCTAACTGCTGAATCGGTTCACCTCGCTGGCACGGTTATTACGGGCTCTGAGGCGGCCCAGTTAGTAGCCAGTGATGCTGGGTTTAATGCAGGGGCTGCCTACAATAGCGAATACTTAAATCAAACGGGATCCAATGCGTATCTCGATACCGCTGTGCGGTTGGGGGCGATAGGTAAAACGATCACCGAAGTTGTTCCGGAGATTGATTCTGCGTCTGGGGACCTGCTGTCTAGACAAATTCAGTTGCCGCCGGCCATCTCATCAAAGGTTGTACCGAGCTACACCAATAGCTCTGGTTCAGAGGTTACGCTTATCGATGCAGGCGACCTCACTCTGAATGGGCAATCCTTGGGCGCGCTCACTCTCCCCAGTACAGAGGCGCTTTCTGCTGCTAAAATTAGTGCGTGGCTAAAATCTGAGATCAGCGCAAGCGGGCAAACGGGTCTCGTCGTCAACGCAAAAACGGATATCTTAGTCGCAGGTATTGACGCTACTCAGACGCTCGAAATCAACGACGTATCTATAGATTATGACGTGTACGCAGACATGACCGAGATGCTGACTGCGATTAACGCCGTATCGGGGCAGACTGGCGTTAGGGCCGAGTGGGATTCGGAAACAGCCTTTCGATTAACAAATGCTGCCGGCTTCGAGGGCGAGAATATTGTCTTAGGTGGCACCGACAGTGTGACGGCATTGAATCTAAGTACAGGCTCTTACTCCGGACGCCTTGTTGTGACTGGAGAGGTGGGCGAGGAAGTGGCGCTGACGCTGGGGGCGGGGCAGCCTTCTGATCTAGGCCAAATCGGCTTTTATACTGGCGTTTATGTCGACAAGCCGCTTAATGAAGAGCTTGCCGTATTTGTAACCGGTACCGGTAGCGTCGGTTCAGCGATAAGCGGCAGAGCCGCCAATGTCGACCAGTCAAGCGTCGCTCAATTGCCTGCTTCACCGTACAAACTAACTTTTACAAGCGATGATATTTACACGATCACCGATACAGCCACCGACACAGTGGTGAGCAAACGCCTGTTCGAGTTTGGCGTGCCCATTGAGTATCGAGGCACCTCCATAAGTTTTAGTGAAAAGCCCAAGAAGGGCGACGAATTCAGCGTGTCGGCAAATGCCAGCCCCGGGGGCAACAATAAGAACATTCTGGCACTCATAGAATGGTCTAAACGTCCGATAATCTCCGGACAGACGTTCTCTGAGGCCTATCTTGATCTAGTGTCTGGTGTCGGCTCTCGGTCTTCGATGTCGGAGTTACAGAGAGAAGCCCTTCAGGTGGTTTACGACCAAGCTTATAACACTCGAGAGGAGTCGTCTGGCGTTAATTTAGACGACGAGGCAGCAAACCTAATCCGTTTTCAGCAGGCTTATCAAGCGGCTGCCCAAGTTATTCAGGCGGCCCAGAAATCTTTCGACACGCTGCTACAGATCCGGTAAGGGGATATTATGAAGATTTCGACGGCTCAGTTCTTCAGCAATAGCATAACGCAGATGCAACGCCAGCAGACGAAGGTAGCGCAGCTGCAGACGCAGCTCGGGACCGGGAGCCAGCTTGTGAATCCCAGTGACGACGCGTCGAAGGCGTCGACCATCAATCGGCTAAACTCGGCTATCGAGAGACAAAGCGTGTTTAGTGCGAGTCTTGATGCGGTAGAGAGCCGATTGGGTATCGAAGAGGTCGCCCTGCGATCGGTAAACGATCTTATGCAACGGGTAAGTCAGCTGACTATCAGCGCGGCGTCCGACACCCTAACAGCCATTGATCGCAAAATAGTCGCCGCAGAAATTGAGGGTATTCGCGACGAGCTTTTTAACCTTGCGAACACCCAAGATTTTTCAGGGCACTATATTTTTGCGGGATCGAAATCGACTGAGCCGGCGTTCATAAAAGACGAATACAACCGTGTCACGTATAACGGCGATTACGCCAGTATGAAGGTGGGCGTATCCGAAAACCGAGATATGACGATCAATAACATCGGCGCTAGGGTGTTTTCTTACGTCAATCGCGATCCATCGTCGGCGACCTTCGGCGCGAGCTTTACCAGTAATGAAATTGGTGGGAGCCCGAGCCCTCCCGCTGAGTGGGTAGTGAGTAGTGCTCAGCATGTTAGTGGTGGTGTTATAGCCGGTTTTAGTTCCCCCGAAGACGATATCTATCCTGAAGAGTCTTTAGGTACGGATGACCCAACCGTTTCCAGCAGCAACTTCGCAACATCTATTACAAACAACGGATACGGCACCGACGAACATGCGCTGACTATGAATACAACGGCGACGCTGGACCCATACGGGATAGTCCGCGGGCCTGTGCTTGTGGCGGCGGAAGCCAAAAATATCAGCGTGGGTGATCGCGTTTCGCTGAGCTATAAGGTGCCAACGAACTCAGACAGCGCAGACGTGATGGTATATTTGTTGAACACCAAAACGGGCGAGTCGCAACCGGTCGTGAACAATACCTTGACGGCCGACGATACCTGGCATGAGATCGACATCAGTGTGGAGGTCTACGGAGATTATAAGCTGGTTATTGTGGGCGGTGCCTACGATGCCGATGGTAATGGCGAGGTTAACGTTAATGTGCAGATCGGAGAGGTTCGAGTTGAACGCCCTGGCGAGTATCAGCGAGCCGATTATTTTCAGGTACTCGATGAGCTCCTGAGCGATTTAGGGGCCAACGATGGTGATGCGATACGCAAACGTCTAGATGAGGTTGGTGATTTGGTCGATAACAACTCTATCGCCTTATCTGAGACCGCTGGGCGGTCTGCCACGATAGCCTCTCAAAAGATGGTATTAGAAGAATCGCAGCTCCGTCTGCGGATGATGCTCTCAGGTGAGAAGGATATTGATTACTCCATAGCAGTTACCGAGCTTTCCAAAGAAGCTTTGGCGTTAGAGGCATTGCAAGCCTCGTTTGCCAAAATTTCGCAGCTATCTTTGTTCGACTATATTCGCTAGAGCAGGCAGGGAAGGCGCTTAACAGGAGTAATTTATGACTACCACAGACGTTGGATCCAGTGTTCTGCTAAGCATGGGCAATGGTTCCGGAATAGATATTCTAAAGCTGGCCCGAGACCTCACCGACGCAGAACAGTTGCCGCAGCAAAGCCGAATAGAGACCGCGCAGGGCAAGACAGAGGCCGCCATATCGTCTTATGCGATTCTCAAATACAATGTAGAATTGTTGAAGGAACAGTTTAACGGGCTCAATGACGCCCAGGAGCTGGCAACCCCAGTGGCCACCTCAAATAACACAAGTGCCGTCAGCGTCTCAGCAACTTTGGGCAGTGCGCTTTCTGGCAGCCACGAAATCGCTGTGACGCAGCTGGCAGCAGCACAGCGCAATAAGTCGAGTGAATTCAGCGCTAGCTCTCAGAGTCTCAATTCGGGTAGCGGATTTGATATCAGTGTTGCCAGTAATGGCAAAACCCATACGATCAGTATCGGGGCTGGGTTAGATACCCCAAGCGGCATCGCAGCCGCGATTAATGCCTCTGGCACTGGTTTTACCGCAACACTCGTAGATACCGATACAGATGGCAACAATTATCGCTTGGTCATTCAGGGTCCTAGTGGTGAGGACAATGCCTTTACGGTGTCGTCAACACCGAATCTGGGTTTTCATGCCTCGGGAAATCAGTTAACGACAGCGGCGAATGCTAGGTTCACCGTCGACGGCATTGCCATCGAGCGAGCCAGTAATACGGTCTCCGACGCAATTACGGGTATTACACTTAATTTAAACGCGGTGGCATCGGGAATCTCACTGCAGGTTGTGAGCGATACATCCACCCTAAAGACGAAGTTGCAGGACCTGGTCTCAGTATACAACGACATGCAGGTCGCTTTGACCGAACTAGGCGATCCTGATTCCGATGAAGAAGAGGTTGGGGGGGCACTATCCAACGATCTATCGTTACTAAGAACGGTGAGAGATGCTATGTATGATGCGATTAGCACCGTGTCTTCAACACCCTCGGGTGGCGTTAACTCCCTGATGGATTTAGGAATTGAACTTACCAGGACCGGAAAGCTGTCTTTTAATGAAAGCACCTATGACACTGTTGCGCTCAATAAATTTTCCGATATTGTAACCATGCTGTCGGCAGGCACCACTAACCAGTCGGCTTTTTCTTCTGACAAGCAGGGCTTAGCCTTTGATGCTAAGGTAAAACTCGATACGCTGATGGATGCTTACGATGGGATTTTCGTGATCCGAGAGAGTTCCGCAGCAGACAAACTAACCGACTATGAGGATCGGTTAAGCAAGATAGAGATGCGCATGGAGATGGTTTACCAAAGTTATGTAAGGCAATTTAGTGCTATGGAAACGCTTATCAACACGCTCAACGGTACGCGGGAATATGTGAAAGGGCAGCTCGAGTCGATAGCTAATATTGGTAAAGATACTTAATTTAAAGTTGTGAATCGCCCCTAGTCTGCTATGCATCTTTTAGTCACACAAAACGATTATGAGAAAGGCGAACATTAGCAAAAAGCAATATCCTGACGAGGTTAAGTTAGAAGCCGTTAAACCAGTAATCGATGCTGTGAACAGTGTCGCCGATGTGGCTGGCTGGCTCGGTATGATAACCCACAGTCTGTATGCTTGTATAAGAAAGTTCGGTCCCGACTCTAGGGAGCACACAGCCAAGTCTGGCGATCAGGCAGAGATTCGACGATTGAACCTACAGCGGTGTACTTAGCCAATCAGTTCGAGTGAGGTACGCTTTTATCAGGGCAGAGCACGCGGCACCTTATATTCGCCGATTTTGTGATTTGTTCGACGTGCGCCCCCGTGGATATTACGCCAGGCTGCGTCAGCCCAGATCGAATCAGGACATTGCATATACACGGCTTACCGGGCTCATCCAGCCGTTCTGGCTGGAGACCGGCGGCGTCTATGGTTACCGCGAGGTCTATAGCGACCTGCTAGAGCTGGGGAAGGTTGTGGTGAACCGAGCTCGTCGTTTGATGCGTATGGCAGGACTCAGAGCTCAAGTAGGCTATCGGCGACCACGACATCGAAGTGGCCCACCCA
>Ga0206123_10001039_pt1 | contig 26677 bp, 25 predicted proteins | sample Helgoland_Spring_2_FD_160086 | JGI IMG/M metagenome (GOLD analysis project Ga0206123, IMG submission 160086) | Pelagic subsurface seawater microbial communities from Kabeltonne, Helgoland, North Sea - Helgoland_Spring_Bloom_20160316_1 | ecosystem: Environmental > Aquatic > Marine > Epipelagic ...
TGATTAAATAATAAACCGCTTTAATTCGGAGAAAATAAAATGAGCGATTATATAAACGAAGGTCTTCTGAATTCAGCTTCACCTATTAAGAAGCAGAAAGATGAGGCCGCTAAGCTCGTTACTAAGTGGGAACAATCTGGACTTTTAGAAGGAATGGATAATGAATGGCAACGTTCTGGTATGGCTACATTGTTAGAAAACCAGGCACGTCAGTTAATATCTGAGAATTCTACTACTTCACCTAGCGCCGGTGGTGGTGTTGGAGATGAAGAATGGTCAGGAGTTGCTCTACCATTAGTAAGACGAGTATTTGGTAATATCGTAGCACAGGAACTTGTTTCTGTTCAGCCTATGAACTTACCTTCCGGACTAGTATTCTATCTTGATTTCAAGTATGGAACTGCTGCTGGTAAATTTAGTGCCAATGATTCAATTCATGGTAAAACAGGTCCTAACTCACCATCTGGTTCAGTTGCTCCTTTCGGAACAGACGGACTTTACGGAGTTGGTAAATATGGATATTCCATCAGTCAATCTGCAGTTTCTGTTGCTATAACATCAGCTCCTGTCGCTAGTTTTAAGGACATTGATTTTAATAGTGAAGATTCTGCTTCAATAACTGCTGGACTTTTCAAAATAAGTCTTGCTAAAACTAACTTTCCTGAAGCTGATTTTACAGCTGTTAGGTCATGGAACTTTGCTGAAGATGGAGTAACTAATGTTCTTAATCAGTATACTAAGGTAAGTGGTGCTAATGTTGACATAATTGTTGATTCTGCTAAGGCTTTAAATGCTACTGGTTCATATACAGTTAACTATGTTAAACAACCTTCTGCTGCTACTCGTGGTGATTTTGAAGATAGAATCGGTAATGCTAATGTAGATCAGTTGAGTATACCTGAAGTTAACTTGGAAATGAGATCATTACCAATTGTTGCTAAGACTCGTAAGTTGAAAGCTGTTTGGTCACCTGAGCTTGCTCAAGACTTAAACGCTTATCATTCTGTAGATGCTGAAGCTGAATTAACATCAATGTTAAGTGATTACATCTCAATGGAAATTGATTTGGAAATCCTTGATATGTTAATTAGTGATGCTCAAACAGAAGAATACTGGTCAGCAAAAGCTGGTGAGGACTTCGATTCAGGTACTAACTCGTTTGCTACAACTACTTTCTACGGAACTCGTTTTGAGTGGTATCAGACATTAGTATCTAAGATTCAAAAAGTATCAAATGAAATTCATCGTTTGACACTTCGTGGTGGTGCTAACTTTGTAGTTGTTGCTCCAAAAGTTGCTACTATACTTGAATCACTTCCTGGCTATGTAAGTCAACCTGGTGATGGTGGAAATGATCAATTCGGCATGGGTATCTCTAAGATAGGTCAAGCTGCTGGTCGTTACACAGTCTACAAGAATCCTTACATGACTGAAAATTCAATCTTGGTTGGATTTAGAGGAAGTAACTTCCTAGAAACTGGTGCTGTATATTCACCATACGTTCCGTTAATTACAACTCCATTGGTTTACGATCCTAGTGATTTTACTCCAAGAAAAGGTGTGATGACTCGTTACGCTAAGAAGATGATTCGTCCAGAGTTCTATGGTTTAATTCATTGTAAGTCACTTGACTTAGTCTAAATTATATCATAAACCTGATACATAATAATAGGGGGGAACATAAGTTTCCCCCTTTTGTTTTTAACTTATATTTATAGTTGATATCAATGTGATATTAATTTAAATTAATAACAAAGTCTTAAATGACTATATGATTTTTCCCGCGGCTGGGTAAATCAAGGAGAAAATCAAAAATGGCAAATACAATTAAAAAAGTTACAATGAATGATGGGAGTACCTTTAATTTAGGATCTATCGAAGAAGCTGCTATCAAAGGAGTAGAGCAAGGTGCTAATGTCTTCGATGATGCACAGGTACTGAAATCAACGTTACAAGTTCAAGGACTGTCACATACAACACACTATGGTAATACTTCAGGTTCAATCATAGCTGATAGTACTGCAGCTTTATCTTTAAGTGGTTCGACTGCTTTTGGTAGAACATTTATATGTGCATTAGATGGAGCAGCTAAAACAGTAAATTTTCCACCAAGTGTAGGTGCAGCTGATATTGGAAAACAATTTAAAATAGTCCAAGGTCCTTCATTAGTTGCTAGTGGTGTATTAACATTAAAATCTCATACTGGAAACACATGGTCAGAAAACAGTTGGTCAAGTGGTACTGCGGTTGATGAATTTAAACCTGCTAGTCATCTTAATAATACAATAGTAATTAGTGGTGCTAATACCAATAGTGCTTTTGGTGCTGGTTCAACAATTACTGCAACTGTGGTTGCTGCTGGTAAGTATAGAACAGAGATTCAATGCATCCCATTAGGTGCAGGAAATGATGCTATAGCTTATTCAACAACATAATAACTGGAGAAGATAAAATGGCAAATTCAAAAACACAAGTTACTATGAATAATGGCTCTAAAGTTAATCTAGGTGACATGGAAAAAGCTGCTATTAAAGGTGTAGAACAAGGTACTAATGTCTTTGATAGTGCAAATGTAATGAACTCAACATTACAAGTTCAAGGCCTATCACATACAAGTGCGTATGGTGATACATCCGGATCTACTATTCCAGATACTGCAGGAACTTCTTCATTAGATTCAACTGCTTTTGGTAAGACACATTTATCTTTACTTAATGATGAGAAAAGATTAGTGATTCTTCCAACAAATGTAGGTGCTAGTGATATTGGTAAAAAGTTAGTAATTAATCAAGGTGCTTCTTTGGTAGATACTGGCGTATTGGATATAAGTACAGGAGCTGGAAATACATTAGCTATGAATAGTTGGGCTGGTGGTATTGGAGTTACTAAGTTTAGACCACTTGGTGATGCTAATAACAGAGTAACAGTTACTGGTGCTGATACTAATAGTGCTTTAGGAGCTGGTTCAACCCTTACAGTAACAGTAGTTGCTGCTGGTGAATACATGACAGAACTTCAATGTGTTCCATTGGGTGCTGGAAGTGATGCTGTAGCATTTTCAACTAAGTAGTAATTAACTTAACTACCGAGTACATAACAAAGGGGAAGACTTCGGTTTTCCCCTTTTGTTTTTATAAACTTTATATTTATAGTTAAGGAGAACTATAGATGCCAAAATTAGAATATGCTTATGTTGATCCGTCAACCTTTTCAAGTGGTGAAACACCATATGGAACTTATGATGCTGATAGTACATTTCAAACTGATATTGTTTCAGTAACCAAGTGGTGTGCTAAAAGACTTGGGTTTCCTGTTTTACAATTAGAAATACCAAGTAGTTCAATTTATGCTTGTTTTGAAGAATCGGTAAATGAATACTCACAACACATAAACAACTACAATATAAAGAATTGGATGTGGGAACAGTATGGTGAGAAAAGTAGAATATCAGGATCATTAGGTACAGGTTCTGCTAATCCTATAACTCCATCATTAGGAGCATCAATTGGACTATCTGATAAATACGGTCAAGTTGTTAATATGGGTGAAAACTTTGACCTAAAAAAAGGACACATTGTTTTATCTGGCTCACAACAAGATTATGATTTACAAGATGTTTGGGCTAATTCCAATGAGAGTGGTAAAAGAATTGAGGTACAAAAAGTATATAATCAGGCTCCAGCGTCTATATCAAGATTTTACGATCCTTTTGCTGGTGGATTTGACCAAAGAAATATGCTAGATGCTTTTGGTTTTGGTAATGTCGCGCCAGGTGCAACATTTATGTTACATCCAATCAGTTATGATTTAACTAGGGCAAATCAAATTGAAACATCTGATTTGGTTCGTAAAAGCGCTTATAGTTTTGAAATACATAATAATAATCTAAGGATATTTCCTAGACCAACAACCAGAGACACCGGAGAAAAGTTATATTTTGAATACTATGTTAAAGACGATATTAGAAACACAGACAATGTTAATGCTGGTTTACAAGGTGGGGTATCGGATCCTTCTAATGTGCCATATAAATTTATTACCTATAGCTCTATCAATCAACCTGGTCGTCAATGGATTAGAAAATATACTTATGCTCTTGCTAAAGAGCTATTGGGTATTATTAGAAGCAAGTATAGTTCTATGCCGATACCTGATGGTGAGGTAACATTAGATGGTGAGGGGTTAAAAACAGAGGGTAGGGAAGAAAAACTACAATTACTAGAAGAGTTAAAAGAATTTTTAGAGTCGGTATCTTTAACTGAAAAGTTAAAAGCTGAAGCCGAAGAAGCAAATGCTCAACAAGAAGTGTTAGGGAAAGCTCCACTACACATATACATAGGATAACATATGTCTGCTACTAGACCATTTTTTATTTCCCAAAAGGAAATCAACTTAGTTGACCATATGAATGAAGAACTCATTGATGAGATAGTCGGTCAATCAGTTGATATTTACAAGATAGCACCAGAACATACTAATTCTAACATATATGGTGAATCAACCACTAAGTATTTCAATGTTGGGTTTAGGGTAAATTGTCTGATACGATATAATGCTCCTGAAGTAGAACAATTTAATGAAGCAGGACCTGATTCCAACTCTACAATAGATTTAATGTTTCAGAGAAATAATTTGGCTAGTGGTAGTCTGAACTTTTTTCCTGAAGCCGGTGATGTATGTGATTGGAATGAATGGTATTGGGAAATCAACGGAGTTACAGAACCACAACTTATTGGTGGTCATCCAAACTTTAGTCATGCTATAAAAGCAACAGCACATCGTAGTAGATTGTCATCTATTAACATAGAGGAAAGACCAAGATAATGGCTATTCAACTACTAGATAAGAAACTTGTGATGAAACCAAGAAGGTCTTCTGTGGTAAAGGTTGAAAAAGAACTTGACTTTGTGGAAAATTATGATAGTGATAGTGAAAATATCTACCAAGAACCAAGAGTTGATAAGTTTGATGAGATAATAGGTTTGTTAAAACAAGGTAGCGTATATGGGGAAAAAGATAATATCACATTAGGTGCTGTAGATGTTCCTATTGAAAAACAAATAGCTATTGATAAGGTATCGACTAAAGGATTAAAATCAGAAACATATAAAAATGATTCTAAAAGTAAATTAGATAAACTAAGGAAACTACGCCGTGGCAATTAAACCAATAACAAACAAAGATGCTCCAAATGTATCTTCTGTTAATCGAGAATCACAAACTAGTATAAGAAGTGAGAAAGGAAACTCTAAGGTTGTCATCAAGAAACCTGGTGGTGCTAATGCTGGTAAAGGATTCTCTATTGGTTTAAAAGAAATAGATACAGCAGTTATCAAACACATCCGAAATATTATGAAACCAAAGGTAAGGGAACAAAACGAGGTAATCTCTGTTCCTGTATTGTATGGTAATGAAGAAAGGTGGAAGTCTGTTAAAGCAAGGGGTGCTTTAAGAGATAAGAACGGAACAATAATCTTACCTGTCATGGTAATAAAAAGAACATCAGTAGGATTTGATGATGCTATGCCTATGTCATTTGATAATGACCTACAAGGTAAGTTTATATCTGTGATTCGTTCAAGTAGTGGGTGGAGTAAAAATAATAGATACGATAGGTTCTCAATATTAACTGGTCAACAACCGGTTCAAGAGTTTGTTAAGACCGGTATGCCAGACTTTGTGACTTGTAGCTATAGTATAGTTATGATGACATCTTATATTGAACAAATGAACGATTTAAACTCACTTTGGTTAGAACACCTAGAAACTTACTTTGGTGTTCCAACATCTTATCGTTTTCTTTCATCACTTGATGGTGATATATCAAATGAGATAGAAATGGAATCACAAGGTGAGAGGATGATTAAGAACGAGTTTACTATGACCATTAAGGGATATGTAATGCCAGAGTTTACCGATAACATCTTAGGTAAAACTGCTGAACTACAAAGAGGATATCAACCAAAAAAAGTATCGTTTTCTGAAAAAATTATATAATTATATATATAAATTGTTACATCAAACTAAACAAGAGGTTTTTAAAATGTCCGAAATTAAATTTACAGAAGAAGAACTAAAATCATTAGCTGAACTACAAACCAAATCTGCTACTATAACAAATAGATTTGGTCAATTAGCTATTGCTAAAATCAACTTAGAAAAACAAAACGAATCGGTTGAAGAAGAAGAGTTTAAACTTCATGAGGAATTGGAAGGTCTTAAAAAAGAAGAACAAACACAACTAGAGTCTATTACTAAGAAATATGGTCCTGGTCAGTTAGATCCACAGACAGGTGTATTCACACCATCAGTTCAAGTAGAATCCCCATCTGAATAAAAAAAAACTACGATTATAAATCCTTTTTTTGTCTTTTGAGAAAATAGGTAATATTTATATATGAATAATTATATTTAAATCATTCCTAAAAGTTTCGGAGAAATTAAATGGCTGAAAAAATCGTATCACCAGGTGTATTTACAAATGAAATAGACCAATCATTTTTACCCGCCGCAGCCGGTCCAGTTGGAGCTGCTATTGTTGGTCCTACTGTAAAGGGTCCTGTTTTAACACCAACCGTAGTTAATTCTTATGGTGAATATGTTAGAACTTTTGGAGAGTTAATTCAAACTGGTAGTGATAACTATCAATATTTAACTTCTCATACTGCTAAAGAATATCTCAGACAAGGTGGTCCTCTTACCGTTGTAAGAATAGCCGGTAATGACACAAAAAGAGCTACTGCTAACGTAGATTTAACTGTTGGAGTATCCGGTTCACGGAATACTATATTTACACTTGAAGCTTTAGGTGATGGTCCTCAGTTTAATAATTTTGTAGGAACTGGTTCAGCTTTAGGAACTGATCAATTATTAACACCGCAGATAAATTCTGCTACTAATAAACAATTTGAATCAGGTAGTTTTGGTGGTCGTTCTGATAACTTTCGTTGGGAAATATCTAATCAAAATACTTCTAAAGGTACATTTACCCTTTTACTTAGACAAGGTGATGATACTAGCACGAAAAAGAAAATAATTGAAACACATGCTAATTTATCATTAGATCCAGAATCTACTGATTATATTTTGAAAAGAATCGGAAATGAGACAACATCGGTGCAGGTAGAAGATGGAGTTGCTTATTTAAGACCTAGTGGTGAATTTCCAAATAAATCTGGTTATGTAAGAGTAAGTAGTTTACCTGATTCTAGGAAAACTCCTGCTTATTTAAATACTAATGGTGATGTAAATGCACCATATGCTGGGGTTGAAACAACTTATTTACCTCCGGTCGGTAGTGGTAGTTATGCTGGTGCTTTTGGATTAATTAACGGGTATCCAGTAAGTGGACTTCACACAAAACAAATTCGTGGTGATAATGGAACTAATGAGGTAGCACATCCATATAACATGTACTTAGCACTTGATAGTGATGATAATAGTCAAGGTGTCAATTTAGCAGTAAGTTCTGTTACAGTAGGAACTGGTGGTTATGCTACTGCTATAAGTTTACTATCAAATAAAGATGAATATGCTTTTAACTTATTATTTTTACCAGGTATTGTTGATCAAACCGGAACAAATTCTAACACCATTATAAACGATGCTATTCAATTATGTGAAGATAGAGCTGATTGTTTCTTGGTATATGATAATACTTTTCTTACAGATAGCGTAGCTAATGCTAAGACAAATACAGAAGTTCGTAACTCAAGTTATGCTGCTGCTTATTATCCTTGGGTTCAGATTCAAGATGCTACTACTGGTAATCTTAGATATGTTCCACCATCAACCGTGATTGCTGGGGTATATCATTTTAACGATGTGGTAGGACAACCTTGGTTTGCTCCTGCTGGTTTAAACAGAGGTGGAATTGATAGTGCTGTTAGGGCATACAGAAAATTAACACAAGGTAATCGTGATGACCTTTATGAATCAAATGTCAATCCGATTGCTACATTTCCTGGACAAGGTGTTACTGTCTTTGGGCAGAAGACAACACAGAAGAAAGCTTCTGCTCTTGACCGAGTAAATGTAAGGAGATTGTTAATTAACTTAAAAACATTTGTTGCAAGTTCTTCAAGAGGTTTACTCTTTGAACAGAATACAAGTGATTTAAGAAATCAGTTTTTAAATGTTGTTAATCCTTATATGGAACAAGTCCAATCTAATAGTGGATTAAATGCTTTCCGTGTTGTAATGGATGATTCAAACAACACACCAGAAACTATTGATAGAAATCAGTTGATAGGTCAGATATTTATCCAACCTACAAAAACTGCTGAATTTATAGTATTAGACTTTGTAGTACAACCAACCGGAGCTGCTTTTCCTGAATAGATTTTTGGAAAAGTGATATTTATTATTATAGGAGATAAATAATGGCCGAACTTTTAGAAGCAAATAAAATATTTTACACACCATACGAACCGAAGTTAAAAAATCGTTTTATTATGGAGATTGATGGTATACCAGCCTTTACCATAAAAACAGCACAAAGACCTCAAATAACTTTTGACGAGGTTGCTTTAGAACATATGAATGTAACAAGATATGTCAAGGGTAAAGGAAGATGGCAGACACTACAGATAACAATGTATGATCCTATAGTACCATCAGCTGCTTCTGCTGTTATTGAGTGGGTTAGACTTCATCATGAATCAGCTACTGGTCGTGATGGGTATCAAGACTTTTACAAGAAAAATGTTACTTTCAATGTATTGGGACCTGTCGGTGATATTGTTGAAAAATGGACACTTTATGGAACTATGATTCAAGACGCTAGTTTCGGTGACTTGGACTTTAGTGCTTCAGAACCTGTTGAGATAACACTAACATTAAGATACGACTACGCTATACTTGAATTCTAAAGAAAAGTTGTAAACATACAACAAGGAGTTATAAATGTCAGAACATAAGTTCCCTACGGAAGTTATTGATTTACCATCTGGTGGAAAGGTATATCCAAAAGACTCACCACTTACTGAAGGTAAAATTGAATTAAAATATATGACCACAAAAGAAGAAGACATCCTTATGTCTGAAAACCTTATTAAGAAAGGTGTGGTTATTGATAAACTACTAGATAGTTTGATTGTTACAGAGGGTGTAAATCAAGCCAGTTTGGTATTGGGTGATAAGAATGCTATATTAGTTGCTGCTCGTATTCTTGCTTATGGTCCTGAATATACTGCTGAGGTAACAAACCCAAATGATCCCGAACAGAAAGTAGAACACACATTTGACCTTACTACCTGTCCTTTTAAAACTTTACCCGATGGTGTTGATTATACAGATAACTCATTTGATTACACTACCGATATAGGTAAGAATAAAATTAAGTTTAAGTTATTAACTGGTAAAGAAGAAGCTCTAATAGAAAAGGATTTAAAACAATCTGCTAAGTTTGGATACTCTAGTGATATTACAACTAGATTGAGATATACTATTACAGAGGTAGATGGTGATAATAAACCAGAAACAATAAATTCATTTTCACAGAATATGTTAGCTCGTGATTCTGTAGCATTGAGAAATTACATTCAAGAAATTTCTCCTGATATTGACTTGACATCAGAAATAGAAATAGGGGGTGAAACAGTTAGCGTGTCAATTCCGCTTACTGTTGGGTTTTTTTGGCCTAACTCCTAAAAATAAATTAGATATACACCAGTCTATTTTTTATTTTATCTACGGAACGCCAGGTTTTTCATTTAGTGATGTATATGATATGCCTGTTCATTTAAAGAACTTTTATATCCGAGAGTTTATGGATTTAAAAAAGAAAGAAAAAGAACAGATGGATGATGCTCAACCAAAACAGCAATCAACAATTCCTCGTAGATTTTCTCCTAAATAACTCTTTTCTTTATATTTATTAATGTAACTAGGAGAACTACATCATGTCGTTTATGGATAGAGATAATATTATTGAAGAAGGTTTGTTCGACAAACTTAAAAACTATTTTAAAGATAGAAAAAAATATGATAAACTCACTAGGATTTTAATGAAAGATCCAAAATGGAAAAAGGCATATAAAGATGTTGAAAAATCTTTAAATAAAGCTAAAAAAACAGCTGATTTAATAGCAAAACAGGCTGGTAAATAATGGCAAAAAATAAAGTAACAGAAGAACAGATTAATAGACTTGCAGAAATCAATCGTGAGCTAGATAAGAGAACCAATAGAACTAAGGAGTATATAGCTCTTGAGAAAGAAGCACTATCGTTACAAAAAGCTGGAGTTAAACTTGAAAAAACGATGGAAGGAATCCGAAGTTCTGAAGAGGGTATACAAAGAAGAATAAACTCAGCGATAAAAGATAGAGAAGGTTCTATTACAAATATTTTAAAATCTGCTATAAAAATGGATTTATCATCGGCTTCGGAATTATTAAATAAAAGAAAAATTGCAAGTAAAGAAAAAGAACTGGCACAAGTTCAAGAAAGTATTGCAGACTCACTTCAGAAAGATGTGAAAGCTGGAAAAATTACAGTAACAGATAGGGCAAAAATACTTAAAATTCAAGATGGTATTGCTTCTGGTAAAATAAAAGAAAACGATGTCGGAGGAAAATTACAAGGACTTAGTGCTAAGGGTTTAGCAAATTCAAAACTATATGGTAAAAACCTTAAAGAACAAGCAGGAACTCAAAAAAATATAGGTGGTCTAATAAGTAAAAGTGCGGGTGGATTGGCAAAATGGGGAGCCAGACTTGGTGCATTTGGTGCGATAGCTGTTGGAGTGTATAGCTTGATAGCTAAGTTTGCAGCTAAAATAGATGAGGTAGGAAAAACATTTGGATTCTTGACAAGCCAAAATGAACAATTTAGAGGAGATTTAATAGCAGCTGGTAATGAGGCTATTATGATTGGAAAGAATCTTTCAGATGTTCTTTCTGTAACGGCTCAACTTTCATCTGAGTTTGGTATAACATTAGACGAAGCTGCTGATTTATCAAGAACTATTTTAGACACAGCAGTAGCAACAGGTATATCCAACGATGAAGCTACCAAGTTATTTGGTACTTTTATGCAAATTGGAAACTTGACTTCTAAACAAGCAGAAGATTTAATAGAAGGAACTGCTCAGTTAGCTGCTCAAAAAGGTGTTGCTCCAACTGCTGTATTGCGAGATATGGCTAGTTCAGCTGAAGAGATTGCTTCTTTTACAAAAGATGGTGGTAACAATATAGCCGATGCTGCTGTTCAAGCTAGACAAATGGGATTATCCTTATCTACTACTGCTAAAATTGCTGAGGGGTTATTGGATTTTGAAAGTTCAATAGCTAATGAAGTAACAGCTTCAGTAATGATTGGAAAACAATTAAACTTTCAAAAGGCAAGACAATTAGCACTTGAAGGTAATATTGCTGGAGCCACTAAAAACATAGTATCTCAAGTAGGGAGTGAAGCAGAGTTTAATAAATTAAATGTATTCCAAAGAAAATCACTTGCTAAATCAATCGGTGTTTCTGTTGTTGAGATGAGTAAACTAGTAAAGGGTTCTAAAGAATTAACCCTTAGTGGTGCTTTAGCTGGAAAGAGTTTTGGTGATTTGATAGGTCAAGATTCTCTAAGTACACTTACGAGTATTGTTAATTCCATCAAATCACTTGGTGCTACTTTACTTGATACGTTTGGTGGTCCTTTAAATGCGTTATTAGAAAAATTTAGAGATAACTTTACTGGTCCTGAGGGTATTGAAAAGATGAGAGCTACTGTTAGGAGTATAGGTGAAACATTAATTACAGTTTTAAATGGAATTATATCTGTTATTAATAAATTTACATTTGACAATATTACCACGATAGATAAAAATAAAGTATTTGGAACACCAACAAACGACTTTCGTGGTGGTAGAGGTGGGATAACTACAATGGCAGGACCCGCTGGTGTGTTTAAATTAAATCCAATGGATTCTGTAATTGCTACAACCAATCCAATACCAACAAATGATTTTGGTCCTCAACCTGCTGGTTCAGTTGGTGGTGCACAAAAAATTGAAGTAACTGGAACACTAATAGGAACTAGAAGTTCACTAATGGCAGTTATTGAGCAACCATTGGGGTAAATAATGGGTTTAGAAAATTTAAAATCAGTATTTAACGACCTAACAAAAAATGTCAAAGAAGACTTTGGAGGACCACATGGTCAAGGTGTTCACGGTGGTTTAACAAACGAAAGACCATCAACACCATCATTTCCAGATAAAAATTCTTTACTTGATAATACAGCAAATGGAGCATCAATCCCACCACAAGTTGCTAGGGTATTTCCAGATAATCGATCTATGAAACCAACATTGGAAAGTGGAAGGGGATTAAAAATAGGTTCTTCTGTTTTCTTAGATGCGACTGGTAATAGTAGATTTTCTATAGGAGATGCTCATCCTAAAAATTATTCTATACTCGATGATATTACTCAAAATAAAATAGATAGAAATTTATTACAAAGTAAATCGCCAATTAATATATTGGGTATCGATGATACTACACAGGTAGTGGATTACAGTCCTTTTATTGAAACTCCAATAGGCACATATAGTGGAACTCAAACTTTTAATGAATTGTTATCGGATAAAATAAAGAAAAAAACTTTTGATATAACTACTTTAGGTAAAAATGGAAGATTAGGTGATCCAGAAGGACCATATGTATTAGGAACTCTTTTTAAACATAACCACAGAGGTTCACCGCAAAGAATACAAATAGATACAGGAGTTGTTAATCCAAATTCTAATATTGGCGAAACAATAAAAATAAATACCGGAAGAGCTGGTATAGGTTCGTTAAGTAATTTAGATATAAAAGGATATTCAACAAATTTTAGAACTGGTCTCATAGGTGATGGCGAACCTTATATTGTTAATGATATTGGTAGCCCAACAAATCAAGTTGGTAATAATAGAGATTTAATACCTTGGAGAGCGGCTCTTGATGATGTATCAAGGTTAGCTCAGTTTTATACATCGCCAGCTGGTCTTGCTTTTACGGTAAAAGAAAATATTACTAATGCTCTTATCGGAGATGGGTTAAAAGTAACAGAACCATTTAATTTTGTAATGGCTCCGCCTGTTCCAGTTCCAAATACAGGATTTTTAAATTTTGTACAACAATCAATTCAAGGTGCTGGATTAGGTAGTATAAGAAAACCATTCAAAGTTCAGTATTCTGATTTAACTAATTTCGGTGGATTAAGTTATGCTAATTTAGGTGACAGGCCACTTGGGCTTGCAGAATTATCACGAATAGAAATTCCAAAAGGTGATAGTTTTATTGCAAAAGCTGCCAGAAAAGTATTAGTACCTTTTAGAAATTTAGGATTAAAAAAACTATCACAGGCAGTACAGGTTCCTTTAGTTAAAAGACCTACAAAATTTATTGATTTAAGTAAAGGGCCAAAGAAAACAAGTTATGCCGATGAAGCTGGTTCATTATTGTTGGAAGATGATAAGGCTGAAAAAACATCTGATGAGCTTTTTGAAAAAGGCGATTTTTATGTAAAAATAAAAGATTTAAGGTCTAAGGCTTTGATTTACTTTAGAGGATATGTAACTGGTATAACAGAAAATGTCAATCCATCATTCACACCAACAAATTACATTGGTAGAAGTGAGCCTGTTTATATCTATGAAAGAGGTGAAAGAGATATAAGTTTTAATTTAAGAGTATATCCTGCTAATTCAGTTGAACAATTTGCCATGTATGAAAAAATTGAACAACTCACAAGTTTAGCATATCCTAATTATTTACCAGAACAAAATAATAATTCTTTAATTAGAATGCAACCACCATTTACAGAACTTTATATGGCACATATTGGAACTAAAAAACAAGGTCAATTTGGATTTATGAAATCTATATCTTATACGGTACCTGGTGAGGGTGATTGGGATGCTTTGAAGGGATTACCTAGATTATTTGACATCGCTATATCTTATCAAATTTTAAGTAAAAAACCACCACAAATGGGCGAATCATTTTACGGAAGAGGTCTATAATGAGTAGATATGATAATGTAAAAAAAAATAAAAATAAAAAATTTATGTATACTGGAACATCTTATCTTCCAAAACACGAAGATAAAAACTCGGATATTCTTCTTATCGCTACACAAGGTGATAGGTGTGATTTAATAGCACAAGAATACTACGGAACAACTGAACTATGGTGGTATGTTGCTTCAGTAAATAATCTAAAATCCAATAACATTGAGGCTGGAACTCAGTTAAGGGTGCCGGTTTCAACAGAACAAGCAATTATAAAATAAAATGGGTAAATTTAGTGATAAGGTTTTTGGTGCTAATGTAGGCCAGAAAACCATAGACATATTTAATGCTTTACAAAAAGGTAAGTATGAGTTTAAACCAAATGAATCGGTAACTGATTTACCAGAACACACAAAATACTTGGGTGAAAAAACTACATTTGCTAGAATGTGGGTTGCTGTTGCTGTAAGTGGTAGTGATGTTGAAAATGATATTTTTTACCATTCTATAAACGATAATAAATTTAATAGTTACTTACCCAATGAATCAATTTCAGATTCAGATATTTTTACAGAAAATGCAGATAATCCTTATTTAAAACCAAATGCTGGAATAACTTCTATATCATCAAAAACAGAAGGTGATTTAGGTGCTGTGAAAAGAACAAATGTAGAGTTTGTTGTTCATAACAAAAATGATTTTGATAATATATATTTACCCTTTTTTCTACGACCAGGTACTACAGTAATATGTGATTTTGGATGGTCTGATAAAAATTTAGAACTATATGATATAGGAAGTGTTTTATCTAATGCGGATACTGAATTAAAACAACTAAAAAAGTTTATTTATGGTGGTCCTGAGTCTGGTCCTGATGGGGAACAGATATTTACAAATAGTGATGGTCAAAGGTATTACCATAGTAAGCGTGATGATGGAGCAGCTGCTTTTGTTACCGATAACACATCACTTACACCTCCTGGTTTTTTACATAAACACGAAGGTTTGGTGGATACTAATATTGGTGTGGTTACTAATTATAGTTCAAAGGTAAATCAAAATGGTTCATTTGAATGTAGTGTGGAATTAGTTTCGCAAAATGCTACTATTTTAGATAATGAAATATCAGCTGATAATAATTTAAAATTTATATTTGCTAATAAAATTGAAGAAATTATAATAAATGATTTGATTGGCGTAGAAGATCCCTCCATTACACTTGCAAGTAAAATTGAAGGCTATGATGTATTAAGTAGTTCTGAAAAACAAGAATATTTTGATAATTTCTTTAGTGGATTATTATTAGAAAATAGACAAGATGCTGATGAAGCTTCGGAAACTGCGGCTGAACAAAATGGAGAAACGCCATATACTACAGTTGGTGCTATTGGAAAAATATCAGATGTAGAAACAAAATTAGGTATATACTTTGAAGATGCAGGAAGTAATAATCAAGATAGTTTATATATAAGTTTTGGTAAATTTAATGATTTATTTCTTAATAAATTTGTTGCTAAAAATAATAATAATGAAGAGAGATATGAAATTAATTTCAAGTTAATAGATTATCATGTAAGATATGAGAAAAATTTATATAGACGGCAAACATCAATTTTAACCGGAAACGAAGATTTGCCTGTTTTTTTATACCCAAAAAATTGGGAATATAGTAGAGATGCGGGTAAAAATACTGATATGTGTTCTGTAAAGAAACAAAAATTTGGAGATAATCCATATGGTATACCTGTAATACCTCTTAGAGAAATATTTATAAATGTTTCAATTATAAAACAGGCATTTAATAAAAAGCAAACTGTGAATGATGCTATAAATTTTATTTTACAAAGTATTAATGAAGACTCTTTTGGGGTAATTAATTTAAAAATGATATCACCAAATCGCAGTTATTCTGAAATAGGATTTCAAGATAATAATTTAATAAATACATTACCTAGCGCCGATAAACTTTTGTCATTCGATGTCACTTCAGGTAATGGTGTCGTAACTAACATGGATTATAGTTTTGAAACACCAAAGGGTGACTTACAAAATATGTTGGCAATAGGATCTAAAATTGACCAATCTATATTTGATGTAGCTAAATTAGATAATTTAAATTTTTTAAATATAATGAAGAGTAAAAAGTATGAAGGAAAAAATGTATTTATAACAAGTTTACCTTTTAGTAAAGTGAACGAACCAGATGATGAGATAAATGAAACTGATGTTGATGTAAAACAAGACACGAATACAAACTATGGTAATTTAGATGAAGCCCAACTTGATAATATAAATGCTTCTTTTGATGACCTTGTCAAGGCAATTGAACCTATAGCTAAAGAAAAATCTAAAAAACCTAAACCCAAGCCAAAAAAGAAAAGGAAGAAAAAGAAGAAACAAAATGTTCTAAGTGCAACTTCGAGGCGAGATTATTGGGGAAAGATGGCTAGAAAAGATAATGTATTAAAATCATCTACTACATCTACAGAAGAAACTATATCACCTATATTACCTATAAATTTAACATTATCTGTTTATGGCAATAGTCATTTAAATATAGGAGATGTATTTACAATTAATTTTTTACCAAAATCATATACTCCTTATTTATACTTTCAAATAATGGGGGTTGAACATAAAATAGATTCTAAATGGGAAACTACATATCAAACACAGTATAGAGTAAGACCAAGTGCTAAAAAGATAGTAATATCTGAAGAAATAGAAAAATTAAGTGTTAAACTTGATGAATCAACACTTACTTCCGATTTAAGAAATTCCGGAGTTCCATCAAAAATTATAGAAATTTCTGATTTAGAAAATGCAAAGTATTTAACTTTATCTGATGATTTAAATTGGAGAGGAGAAGAAATACCCATCATTTCAAAGGAGAAAACTGATTTTACAACTACTATATTAAATAAAATCAATGATGATAATATAAATTCACCAGAACAAGTTAGAATTGCTTATGGGTTTACAGAACTTATGTTATCGTATATAAAAAATGTACCTGATGGTAAAAAAGTAAAATACTACCCAAGAACTAAAAAAGGAATAGGGGGTTCATATGATTTAAGTGACAAAAGAGATGAAAAGTTATATGATATTATGGTTGAATTTAATTATGATGGAAATGATCTATTCGACAGTTATCATACTCTATTTGATATTTATCGTGATAACCAATCAGGAGATGATGATGAGAATGGAACTGATGATAAGGATAGAGCTAAGACGATGTTTGAACGAAACTCTAAAAGAAATCCATTTAAACAATTCATAACAGACCTTAATGGAAAAAATATAGATATTGATGAATTATTTGTAAAGTATAATAAAGAAATAGATAAGGACTATGCTCCAATTATATCAAAAGTAAAGTTTAGATTGCGTAATGACACCGCGGAAATTCCTTCATATATATCTTTAACAGATATAGGAACTTATAATTATGATAGTCAATTATTAAATAGTATAAATATTCCTAAATGGTTTCTTAATGGCGATGATTCTTCTACATTTATAAACAACTTTTTAAGGGCTATCGAGAATACTACACTACCTACATAATAAACACTTGACTTTCTACTAAATTATCCTTAACTTACCATATGGTAAAAATGGTTACTACAAAGCCTAATTGGTCAAAATCACATCCCCTAAACAAGCTAGTTCTTATGTATGATGCTATAGAACATAAGTTAGTTTATGCTGACCATTACGAACATACAACAACAGAAATAGATTATCCAGCAGACGAAGGTGTGTTAATTAATGATTGGAAGGTAGGGCATGCTTATTCCTTTGCCGGTCGCCCTAAGTATTGTGCCGACATCCTAAACTATTGGATGCTAAACCAACCACTTGAGCATATACAATGGGATAACTTTTACGACCAAGATGATTTTACATATTACTATCCGTTAGATAAGATGATAGAACAATTATGTGAAAAAGTTCCAAAATACGATAGTCTGTTTAATGAAAAAACATTTATGAAGTTTCATAGAGATTTTGTAAATGCCTTCGGTGAGTTAGAAAAAAATGGTATTGGAGTAAATACAGACTTTACAAAGATATTCGGTGAGCATATGTTAAAGTATATTCACAATAAAAAGATATATCAGAACTATAACTTTTTTACAACCACATCAAGGCCATCCAACTCTATACACAATCTTAACTTTGCTGCTCTTACACCTGATATGAGAAAAGCCTTTTCACCACTTAACGATGTATTTGTTGAGTTTGACTTTGCTTCCTATCACCCAAGGTTGATTGCTAAATTGATTGACTATGACTTCGGTGACTCATCGGTTTATGGTAGGTTAGCAGATGACCTTAATGTTACAGAGTCAGAAGCAAAGACAATAACATTTCAAAATCTATATGGTGGTGTAAGAAAGGATATTGCTAAGATGAGTGAGTTTTTCAGAGGTGTAGAAAATCTAGTAACCATACTTTATGACGAATATATGACTCGGAATCATATCCTATCACATATTTATAAACGACCAATGAAGAGAGCTAATTTAGGTGATCTAAATGCTCAAAAGTTATTTAACTACTACATACAATCGTATGAAACAGAACGGAATGTTACTATCTTAAACAAATTACATTTATATTTATTAGAGAAGAAGACTAACATAGTTCATTATAACTACGATAGTTTTTTATTTGATTACGCTAAAGAGGATGGAAAGGAAACAATACACGACATCCAAAACATCTTACAAGAAGATGACTTTATTATTCATAGTAAAGTTGGCAATACATATGGGACATTGAAGAATTATGAGTTTTAACCTAGATAGTCTTTTTATAGAGTGGAGAAGAATTGTACCTACGGGTATACCTAATCCAAAGAACGCTTACCATTTAACCTTACTAAAAGAGATTTGTTTATCAAAGGGTATCAGCACAGAAGTAGTAGATAGTGTAATGTTAGTTTTAGAAGCAGAAGAAAAACCTTTAGATGATAAAGAAAAAGAAAAAGCTGACAAGATGGGTTTGAAATGGAAAGGAAAGGGGTATGGAAAAGAAAGTGAAAAGGGAATATCACATAAAAATGTTGATGGTAAGTTAGTTGCAGTAGATGGTGACGAAGAAAAAGAAGAACCAGACACATCTAAATTAAGTGGTGATGATTTTGAAGTTGGTGGGGAAGATGGGTATTTGTCAAAAGGCGGTGGCGATAACGATGATAGCGATGACATTGAAGATAAAGAAGAAAAACCAAAAGGAACTCCTGTAGAGAAAAAATTAAGTAGTGCCGTTAAGAAAGGAGCTGCTAAAACTATAGAAAAAACGGATAATGTAATTAAGGAATTGGAAGGGGAACTAGAAGATATACTTGATAACGATGAAAGAGCAAATAAACAAGGTGAGATAAATAGATTAAAAATATTAAAGAAAAATTGGACTAAGTTAACTGATGCTGAAACAGAAGAAGAACGAGAAGAAGCTGTTAGAGAGATGGTAGAGAATGGTCTTTTAGCCAGAAATTCCCCAGGCAGTTCAAAACGCAAGATTTATTTTACAGAAGATGTTAGTGGAATGGGATCTAAAGATGGAATGATGACACAGAAAGGCACACCAGGAGATGGAAATAGTTTTTCACAGTTAATAAGTGATATTATTGATAGTGGAGGAATGGAAGGTGAAGTTGGATTGATGAACACTAGTGCAGCTAGAACATTAGCTAAAGTTAGTGGTGACCACAACGAAGCTGGTGTTTGTGCTTTTTTAGATCCAAGTGAATTAAATGAAGAAAATTATAGAAAGACACAAGATAGTTATGCATCTTTGGGTGGCGATGAAAGAAGAGCAAATAAACAAAATCAGGCTGCTGCTGAAAAGGTAAAGGACTATTTATCTAAAATGGATCCACCTTGTGAGGTTGAAAAAGCTGAAGCTATGGGACATCTCGGTAATCAACAAATTAGAGACAAATATGGTATTGATCCAAAAGTAAATCCAACAGATTTTTTTGTTTATTGTAAGGATGGTAGAAAAAAAGGTATTTCTGCTAAAATATATTCTAATCCAAAAAGTATAACAATGAAAAATTCAGGAACTAAAAAGGCTGGTGCATCTTATTTAGATGATCCATCTATTGATGAAAAATTAGATTCTTTAAAAGAAAAACACAACATAGGTAATAACCCTACAGATAAAGAAAAATCAGCATTTAAAACTGAGTATTTAAAACTATGGACAGATAGTATGGAAGAACTATCAAAGACACCTGATGGCCAACAAAAATTAACAAGAATGTGGAATGAAGTACATGGTTGTGGGGAAGATGTCGCTACTTTAATTACAAATAAGAAAACTGGTGAAGTTAAACTTCATGGTCCAGATCATTATTGTGATCCAGAAGGACCACTTGAAGTAATACAGGATAAAACAAAGATAATGGTAAAATTTGGTAAAGATGATGAATGGACAGAAATGGTATGTAAAACAGAGAAGGATGGCTCTGTAAAACTATTGTTTAACCACAATTCAAGAAAGGCTTAAAATGAAAACACAACTATTATGTACATTTACAACTCAACACAATCTTGAGCAATCAATTCGTGATATAACGAAAAACTTTAAGATTGTATTTGACAAAATTTATGTATTACAAAACGAAGAAAAAACAAAAGAGTTAATTTGTACTTATAATGTAGATAGAGAAGAAAAAATAGATTTTAATGCAGTAAGTAATACCATCTCTTTACATAGAAAGAAAATTACAAATACACTATACACGATAAACGCCCTAAACGAGCTGATAAAGACCATAAACAATGGTGTGTTAGACACAAACTATCAGGTCGAATGGGATACCTATAAAAATATGATATTGATTTCCAATAAGGAAGGATTACAGAAAATACCTACAAGAATACTTAAAATAATAGAGTTATAAATGGCATCACCAATATATTTTTTTACCAGAAGTGGTTGTATCTGGTGTCAAAAGATGAAACCGTCTATTGATAAGATAAACGAAACATTAAATGACGAACAAAAGATAGAAATACTTTCTATTGACGACCAAAAATCAAAAACAATCTACAATAACATCATTCGTATGAATAAACTACAGAATGTTGTTCCACTAATGTATAACTCAAATATAGGAACAACGCTTTTAGGTTATAAGGATATAAGAGACATCAGAAAGTTTCTTAAAGCAGAACCAATAGACTACAAAAAACCATTAACAACTTTACCTCACTTTGACATAAAAAATAGTTCAATAAAAGACTTGGATAATTGGAAAAAAGATGTTATATTGTGGTATGAAACAAATAAAGCTAATCTTCCATCAAATGTCGTAGATAAGGAAAGGATGATTGATATGGTCTATAAACAATTTATGGCTTATCGAACAAAACCCTTGACAATTGAAGAAAGATTTAGTAAATTAGAGGAACAATCACAAGAATACGATGTGAGATATGAAAAGATGAATAAAGAATTGAAAAACCTAAAGCTACAAATAAAAAAGTTAAAAAGACTAAAATAAAGCTTGTTTTTTAATAAAAAAATTCGTATATTATACGGATAGGTTACAAGTAAATATTTTTAATGAATATTTATACTCGTAATACTAATAATAATAAATAAACATAACGGAGAAACATAATGGACTTAGATGCTATAAAAAGCCGTCTCAATCAGTTACAAAATACTACTACAAATAGTTTTTGGAAACCTCAACCTGGAAAATCACAAATTAGGATAGTACCTTATCTACATGATAAAAGCAATCCTTTTAGTGAACTTTTCTTTCACTACTCACTAGTACCAAATAAAACGGTGTTATCACCTTTATCATTTGGACGACCTGATCCAGTTCAACAATTTGCTGACAAACTTAAAGGTTCCGGCAATAAAGATGAATGGATTCAAGGTAAGAGAATCGAACCTAAAATGAGAACTTTTGTTCCTGTGATAGCTCGTGGTGAAGAATCCGAGGGTGTTAAGTTTTGGGGTTTTGGTAAAACTGTTTATCAAGAACTTCTTGGTATAATTGCTGATCCAGATTATGGTGATATCTCAGACTCTACTACAGGTCGTGATATTGTTGTCGAAAGACAAACACCTGCTGAAGCTGGTAATCAATATGGTAAGACAACTATTCGTGTCAAACCAAATCAAACAGCACTCTCCGATGATTCTGCTATGTTGCAGAAACTTTTGGAAAACCAAGCTAATTTGACAGAGTTATATAATGAACCAACCTATGATGAGTTAAAAGAACATTTATCAGGTTTCTTGAATCCACAAGATTCTACAACAGAAACCACAAAGGAACCAGAAATGGTTGCTACAGAAAAATCTTCTAATGTAGAAGATGATTTCGATAAGTTATTTAATTCGTAATTAACCGCGTGGTCGAGGTGTGCTGGTTTCCTCCTTTTTCCGGCACACCTCATTTTTTGGAGAAATAAATGTCAAATAAAGATGAATTAGCCGGTATCCTTGCCGGTGAATTAAACAAACAATTTAAATCACATCAAGTTGCTTACTTCTTAGATGGTGCTCAACAAACTCCAACCGATATTACGGATTGGGTTGGAACGGGTTCTACCTTATTAGATTTAGCAATATCAAACAGACCTAATGGTGGTTTGGCTGCTGGTAGGATTACTGAAATAAACGGACTAGAGGGAACTGGTAAATCACTTATCGGTGCTCACGCTCTTGCTTCTACGCAGAAGAAGGGTGGTTTAGCTGTTTATATCGATACTGAATCTGCTGTATCAGCTGAGTTTTTACAATCAATAGGTGTGGATACAAAATCTATGATGTATATCCATTTAGAAACTGTTGAGGATATATTTGATGCGATTGAAACAATTGTAACAAAAATAAGAGAATCAGACAATGACCGATTAGTTACGATTCTTGTAGATAGTTTGGCTGCTGCTTCTACTAAGGTAGAGATGGATGCTGACTTTGATAAAGATGGTTGGGCTACAAGTAAAGCTATCGTCTTATCTAAAGCTATGAGAAAGATAACTCAATTAACTGCTCGTCAAAAAGTATGTTTGATTTTTACAAATCAATTAAGACAAAAGATGGGCGTAATGTTCGGTGATCCTTGGACTACAAGTGGTGGTAAAGCTTTACCTTTCCATGCTTCTACTCGTATTCGTTTAAAGAATATGGGACAAATCAAAGATACCAAAAAGAATACTATTGGTATTAAGATAAGAGCTCAAGTAATCAAGAACAGATTAGGTCCACCTTTAAGAAGTGCAGAGTTTCCTTTATACTTTGATAAGGGTATTGATGACTTTGGTAGTTGGCTAACTATAATGAAAGACCATAAGTTAGTTAAACAAGCTGGTGCTTGGTATACTTATACCGACCAGAATGGTAAAGACCATAAGTTTCAATCAAAAGACTTTGGTGCTTTAATTTCCGATGAGGAAACACAAAAATACATATACAAATCTATCTGTGAAAAAATAATACTAAAGTATGACTCTGCTCAACTTGGTATTGATGATGTAACAACAGAAGATGAGTTTGCGGATGAGTAAATCCGATAAGAATCTATTAACAAAAAGATTCTATGAAGTTAAAGAAGAGATTGACGTAAATCCAGAAACTAAGAATTTAAACGACCATGTTTTATTGGTCGATGGTTTTAACACATTCATTCGTAGTTTCAGCGTCAATCCCTCTTTAAACGAGGATGGTGCTCATGTAGGTGGTTTAGTAGGGTTTTTAAAATCGATAAGATATACAATTAACAAGTTTAAACCAACTCGTTGTATTATTGTATTTGACGGCAAAAACTCTTCTAAACCACGACAAAAGATATATCCACAATACAAAGCTGGTCGTAAAGTTAGAAGCAGACTAAATCGTCTTGTAGATTGGGGTGGAGGTCCACACAATGAACGAGAGAGTATGGGAATGCAACTTAAACGACTAGTTGAGTATTTGGAATGCTTACCACTAACTATTGTATCTATTGATAACTTAGAAGCAGACGATATAATGAGTTATATTCCTAGTGTTATACTTAACAAAAGTAAGTTTACAATAATGTCTTCTGATAAAGATTTCTATCAGTTAGTGGATGAAAGGGTAAAGCTTTATTCACCTACGAAAAAAGTTCTATATGATAGAGATTTAATAAAAAAAGAGTTTGGAGTTTACCCGCAAAATGTGTTAACTTGTAGGGTGATAGATGGAGACAAATCAGACGAAATACCTGGAGTAAGAGGTGTGGGTGTTAAAACTTTAGTTAAAGAATTTCCACTTCTAACAGAAGATAAGACCTTTACAACTAAAGACCTTTTAGATATGGCTAACTCTAAAGATAGTAGAGTATCAAATCTAATAAAAGATAACGAATTAGTAATAAAGAGGAACTACCTATTAATGCAGTTATCAAATCCTGATATAAAAAATCAGACAAAACTAAAAATCGGAGACTCGGTCAGGAGTATGGCGCCAAGTTTAGTAAAATATCAGTTGCAAACTTTGTTTGTAAAGGATAAATTATGGGGACAAATACCTAACTTTGATAATTGGATAACAGAGTTCAATATCCTTGACCATTATTGGAAAAATAAAAAATGAGTAAAACAAAAAACATTTCAGAATTTGGATATAGCTTTCAAGTAAAGTTTATCGTATGTTTAATAACTGATAAGCTGTTCTTGGAACAAATCGTTGATATATTAGACGAAAAGTATATTGATAATGATGGTTTTAAGTGGATTGTAAAAGAAATCCGTGAATATTACCAAGAATACAAAACAACCATTACTATGGAAGTGTTTAAGATTAAAATAAAAGAAATAGAATCGGATTTACTTCAAGTTAATGTAAAAGATTCACTAAAAGAGATTTTTAAGAGTATAGAAGCTGATGATTTAGAATATATCAAAGATAAAGCATTAGAATTTCATAAAACACAAGTATTAAAGGATGCTGTTATACAATCAGCACAAATATTAGAGGTGGATGGTAATAATGATGAAATAAAATCACTTATTGACCATGCTATGCAAGCTGGTGTGGAAAGAAATCTAGGACACGACTATTTACAAGATATAGATGAAAGATACGAAGAATCTGCTCGTGTAACATCACCAACTCCTTGGGATATAATGAACGAGTTGATGCAAGGTGGATTGGGTGCTGGTGAGTTAGGAGTTGTAGTTGCTCCTGCTGGTATTGGTAAATCTTGGGTGTTAAGTGCTATGGGTGCTTACGCTATCTCACAAGGATTAAATGTAGTTCATTATACATTAGAATTAAATGAGGCTTATGTTGGATTACGATATGATAGTATCTTTACTGGCGTAGAAAGTCAAAATCTTAAATATCATAAAGAAGAAGTAATGGAAAAGTTATTTAAGTTAGAAGGTAACCTAACCATTAAGTATTACCCAACAAAAGCTTGTACAGTAAATACACTATCTGCTCACTTAAAGAAAGTAACTACATTTGGTGAAAAGGTAGATATGGTATTAGTTGATTATGCTGATATTATGAAAGATGTAAGTAAGGCTCAAGAAATGAGACATGCTCTTGGAAACATCTACGAAGATTTACGAGGTATGGCTGGTGAATTACAAGTTCCTGTATGGACGGCGTCACAAGCTAATAGAAGTGCGTTAGATGAGGATGTTATTGAGGCTAGTAAGGTTGCTGAAAGTTACTCAAAGGTAATGACGGCAGACTTTGTTATGTCGTTAAGTAGAAAGATAGAAGATAAGATAGGTAATACCGGTAGATTTCATGTTATTAAAAACAGATTTGGTCCTGATGGTTTAACTTATCCAGCAAAGATAAATACAAATATCGGTAAGATAGAAATCTTTGAAAGTAATTCAGTTCAAGGTAAAGGTGTTCAAAACAAAATCAATAACAGAGATAATCAAGTCAAAAATATGTTATCTGCTCGTTATGAAGATTTGATGAGTGAATAACAATCCTACTATATTAACAGATGTTTTTGGGTTCAATAAAAATGATGTTGAATATGAAAAAGTAACTTCTGATCTAAGAGGTCATGATCCTGAATATGGAATAGAAGTTATTTTCAAGTATTGGAGAAAGAAAGGTTTTCCACATTATCAGGTTAGAGAAGATGAAAAACATAGTATGATGAGAAAACTACAAAGGTTTGATACAAATACTATTTTTAATGATAATAGAATCAATCAAACAATGCACGGTTTAAGATTAGCTTGGACTTACTTTCCACATTGGGTTGATATACAATGTGGTAATGCTCCAAGAACACCGATGGATACATTTATGGACGATGATAAACTTAAAGCTGTTATCAAAAAATGTTGGAGATGGTGTTCTACTCAATTTGCTGGGGAAGAGGGTATAGATAAAAACAGATTTAGAGAGAATAGATTTAGACAATCATTAAAGATTTATACAGGTACACAAGCAGTAAGTAATTTCCGACCAACTGCTGCTAAAATGATATATGAAAAGTTTGGCGGTGATGCTATTTGGGATATGTCGTGTGGATGGGGTGGTAGATTACTTGGATTTTTAGCTAGTTCAAGACCAAAGTATATTGGTACAGAACCATCAAGTTTAACCTTTGAAGGATTAAAAAAGATAAAAAAAGATTTTTTTTACTTGACAAAGTCAGTAGAATTACATAAATTAGGTAGTGAAGAATTTGAACCA
>Ga0206123_10001042_pt1 | contig 26639 bp, 26 predicted proteins | sample Helgoland_Spring_2_FD_160086 | JGI IMG/M metagenome (GOLD analysis project Ga0206123, IMG submission 160086) | Pelagic subsurface seawater microbial communities from Kabeltonne, Helgoland, North Sea - Helgoland_Spring_Bloom_20160316_1 | ecosystem: Environmental > Aquatic > Marine > Epipelagic ...
CCCAACCCCTCCCACCAAAAAAATGTCAACAATCCACCCCCATCCCCCCATCAAACTCCCCAAAATCAACCACCCCAGTCCCCCATTACCTTGCCTGTTGTCGACAATCCCGATACATTGCGCCGAATCAGGGCGCCGGAACCCCGCCCAAAAGGCGGCGGATCCCCAGCAAAACAGCCCCACGCTTGAACCTACCCGGGAGCGGAGCATGAACGATCTATTGGCCCAGGGCGTACAGCTCATGGTGCTGGGCATGGGCGTGGTACTCGCCTTTCTTCTGATTCTGGTGGCGGTGATGACCGGCCTCTCGGCCCTGGTTCAGCGCTTCGCCCCCGAAACCACCGGCGGCAAGCCCGCCACCGCGCCGGCCCCGGAACCCGCACCCCGGGTTTCTCCACACATTCGGGCGGCCATCCAGGACGCCATCCGGCAACACCGCGCCCAACGCTGATCGGAATCTTCCCATGACGACAAAAACGCCTCTCGGCATCACCGACGTGGTGCTGCGCGACGCCCACCAGTCCCTGCTTGCCACCCGCCTGCGCCTGGACGACATGCTGCCGATCGCGGAGAAACTCGACCGCATCGGTTTCTGGTCACTGGAATCCTGGGGCGGCGCCACCTTCGACGCCTGCATCCGCTACCTGGGCGAGGACCCCTGGGAGCGCATCCGCGAGCTCAAGAAGGCGATGCCCAACACGCCCCAGCAAATGCTGCTGCGCGGGCAGAACCTGCTCGGCTACCGCCATTACGCCGACGACGTGGTCGACGCCTTCGTGGAACGGGCGGCGGAAAGCGGCGTGGACGTGTTCCGCGTGTTCGATGCCATGAACGACATGCGCAACATCGAGCGCGCGGTGGCGGCGGTGGTCAAACAGGGCAAGCACGCCCAGGGCACCATCGCCTACACGGTGAGCCCTGTGCACACCCTCGACGTCTGGGTGGAGCAGGGCAAACGCATCGAGGACATGGGCGCCGACTCCGTGGCGATCAAGGACATGGCCGGCCTGCTCACGCCCTACACCGCGTTCGAGCTGGTCAGCCGTCTCAAGCAAGCGCTGGATATTCCGGTGCACATGCAGTGCCACGCCACCACCGGCCTGTCCACCGCCACCGCCCTGAAGGCGGCGGAGGCCGGCATCGACAACGTCGACACCGCGATCTCTTCCATGTCGATGACCTACGGCCACAGCCCCACGGAAACCGTGGTGGCAATGCTGGAAGGCACCGACCGCGACACCGGCCTGGATATTCGCGCCCTGGAGGAAATCGCCGCCTACTTCCGCCAGGTGCGGCTCAAATACCGGCGCTTCGAAGGCAGCCTGCGCGGCGTGGACTCGCGCATTCTGGTGGCGCAGGTGCCCGGCGGCATGCTCACCAACATGGAAAGCCAGCTGCGCGAACAAAACGCGCTGGATCGCTTCGACGCGGTGCTCGAGGAGATTCCCCGGGTGCGCAAGGACCTGGGCTACATTCCCCTGGTCACGCCCACCTCGCAGATCGTCGGCACCCAGGCGGTAATGAACGTGATGGCCGGCGAACGCTACAAGGCGCTCAGCAAGGAAACCCGCGGCATCCTGCGCGGTGAATACGGCGAAGCGCCGGCGCCCTTCGACGAGGCGCTGCGCGAGCGCGCCCTGGAAGGCGACCAGCCGCTCACCTGCCGCCCGGCGGACCGGCTCGACAACGAACTGGACGCCCTGGGTCGCGAGCTGGAACAGCAGGCCGGTGAGGAGGGCATCGAGTTGGCCACCGGCGAGCGCCGACTGGACGACGTGCTCACCTACGCGCTGTTCCCGCAGATCGGACTCAAGTTTCTCGCCAACCGGGGCAACCCGGACGCCTTCGAGCCGGCGCCCTCCGAGGGCGACGACGGCCAGGAAGAGGGCGTCTACACGGTCACCGTGGAAGGCCAGCGCTACACCGTCACGGTCAGTGACGGCGGCGACATCGACGGCATCAAACCCCTGGACGGCGGCGCGCCGGCGGCCTCCGGCGCGGCCCCGGCGGCCCCCGCCGGCGACGGCGAGCCGGTGCCGGCGCCGCTGGCCGGCAACATCTTCGAAGTGCTGGTCAAACCCGGGCAGCGGGTGGAAGAGGGCGAACGGGTGCTGGTGCTGGAAGCGATGAAAATGGAAACCGACGTGGCCGCGCCCCGCGCCGGCACCGTGGCCGAGGTGCGGGTGAAACCCGGTGACGCCGTGGCGGTGGGCGATGTGCTACTGACGATCGGGGGTTAAGCATGGAACAGCTCAATACCCTCTGGCTCAGCACCGGGCTCTATCAGCTCAGCCTCGGCCAGTTCGTGATGATCCTGGTGGGCCTGGTGCTGCTGTTCCTGGCCATCCGCAAGAACTTCGAACCGCTGCTGCTGATCCCCATCGGCTTCGGCGGCATCCTCGCCAACATTCCGGTGGCCGGCCTGGCGGAACCCGGCGGCCTGCTCTATCTGATCTACGAGGCCGGCCTCACCACCGGCGTATTCCCGCTGCTGATTTTCATGGGCGTGGGCGCAATGACCGACTTCGGCCCGTTGTTGGCCAACCCGCGCACTCTACTGTTGGGCGCCGCCGCCCAGTTCGGCATTTTCGCCGCGCTGCTGGGGGCCCTGGCGCTCAATTACCTGGGCCTGGACTTCTCCCTGGCAGACGCCGCCAGTATCGGCATCATCGGCGGCGCCGACGGGCCCACCAGTATTTACGTCACCAGCCGCTTGTCGCCGGAGCTGCTCGGCGCGGTGGCGGTGGCGGCTTACTCCTACATGGCCCTGGTGCCGTTGATCCAGCCGCCGGTGATCCGGCTGCTGACCACCGAAAAGCAACGCCAGATCAAAATGGAGCAGCTGCGTCCGGTGGGCCGGCTGGAAAAAATCCTGTTCCCGATTCTGTTGCTGGTGTTGGTGGCGCTGCTGTTGCCGGACGCGGCACCGCTGCTGGGCATGTTCTGCTTCGGCAACCTGATGAAGGAATCCGGCGTGGTGAGCCGCCTGGTGGACACCACCACCAATGCGCTGATCAACACCGTCACCATCCTGCTGGGCCTGGCGGTGGGCGCCAAGCTCGGCGCCGAACAGTTCCTGGTGCCGGAAACCCTGGGTATTCTGGTGCTGGGCCTGGCGGCGTTCGTGATCGGCACCGGCACCGGCGTGCTGATGGCGCATGTCATGAACCGCTTCAGCAAGATCCCCATCAATCCGATCATCGGCGCCGCCGGTGTGTCGGCGGTGCCCATGGCCGCCCGGGTGGCCAACCGGGTGGGCCTGGAAGCCAACCCGCAAAATCATTTGCTGATGCACGCCATGGGGCCTAATGTGGCCGGCGTTATCGGCTCCGCCGTCGCCGCCGGGGTCTTGCTTAATCTGGCTGGATAAATTCGGATATGAACGCCCACTGGCTCGAACGTCTCAATGCGCTGTTGTTCCGTTTGCGCCACGTCTGGGCGGTGGGCAGCTTCAGCCTGGGGCTGGCCAGTTATTTTCTGGTCGAGCGCCAGCCGTGGCTGGCGGCGGTGCTCACCGCCGTGCTGGTGGCCACCTGGCTGGTGCTGATCACCGAGAACATCTGGCTGCGCCGTTTCCGGGGCACGCCCATGGAACAGGTCGCCCAGGGGGCCCTCAAGCTGATGCTGCAGGGCGTTCACCAGGAAGCCTTCTTCTTCAGTCTGCCGTTCGTGGTGCTGCAGTGGTCCGGCGGCGCCGAATATTTCCTGTTCACCGGGCTGGTGGTCGCCGGCGCGCTGGTGAGCATCATCGACCCGCTGTACTTCCGGCTCGCCGGCCACCGCGCCTGGTATTTCGGCTTCCACGCCTGGGCGCTGTTCGTGGCGCTGCTGGTGCTGTTGCCGCTGATCTTCAAATGGCCCACCAACCAGGCCCTGGATGGCGCCGCTCTGCTGACCGCGCTGTTCGCGCTGCCCAGCTTCTGGCGGGTGGGCGGCCCGCGCCGCGCCTGGCGCTGGGCCGCACTGGTGCTGGTCTCCGCGTCGATTATCTCGGTGCCCTGGTGGGGCGCGCGGCTGGTGCCGCCGCTGAGCCTCTCCCTGGAGCACCGGGCGGTGTCGGTGAACTTCAACCGCGAACGCCGCCAGCCGCTGGTCACCGGTGAAACCTTCAGCCGGGAAGAGCTCGACGAAGGCCTGTACGCCTACACCGCCATCCGCGCGCCGCTGGGCCTGGGTCAGCCGGTCTACCATTACTGGTTCCATGGCCGCGAGCTGGTGGACAAGGTCCCGCTGAGCGTCACCGGCGGCCGCGAACAGGGCTACCGCACCTGGTCGCACAAACTGCATTTTCCTGACAACGCCAGCGGCCGCTGGCGGGTGGAAGTCCGCACCGCCAAGGAACAGATCATCGGCGTGTTGCGTTTCCATGTGACCGAACGCTGAGCCCGACCATGTGGCAGACCCTGCAAACCGCGCTCACGCCGTACATCTTTTCGCCGCTCACCGTGCTGTTGTGCCTGCTGGCCGCCGGCGGCTGGGTGCTGGGCGCCCGCCGCCTGGCCCGGCAAGGGCGCGCGCCCTCAATGTGGCGCACGCTGTCGTTCTTCACCGGCCTGCTGCTCTGCTACGCGGTGATCCACACCCAGTTCGATTACTACGCCCGCTACATGTTCTTCATGCACCGCATTCAGCATCTGGTGCTGCACCACCTGGGCGCCTTCCTGATCGCCCTGGCCAACCCGCTGCCGGTGCTGGCGGCGGTGGCCGGCGGCCGCCGCTTCCCGTTGCTGGCGCGGGCCTTCGCGCCGCTGCGGCGGGTGCTGTTCGACCCGGTGGTGGCCACGCTGCTGTTCGTCGGCCTGATCTTCTTCTGGCTGTGGCCCTCGGTGCATTTCGACGCCATGCTCAGCCTGCGGCTCTACGAACTGATGAACTGGTCAATGCTGATCGACGGGGTGATTTTCTGGCTGGTGATCCTCGACCCCCGGGACCCGCGCCAGGCGCGCACCTCCGGCTTCGGCGTGCGCTTTCTGATGCTGGTGGCGGCGCTGTTCCCGCAGATCCTGCTGGGCGCCTACATCACCTTCTCGGAGCCGGGCCTCTATGACGTTTACGCCATCTGCGGCCGCGCCTGGCCGCTCAGCCCCGCCACCGACCAGGTGCTGGGCGGCGTGCTCACCTGGATCCCGCCGGCCATGATGACCATCCTCGGCGCCCTGGTGGTGTTGAGGTACTACTTGAATTACGAGCAGCGAGGAGACTGATATGCGCATCCCCGGTTTGCTGATCGCCCTGTTCGCGGTGCTGCTGGCGGGCTGCGGCGAGTCCCCCGTGGCATTCCACGGTAAGGACATCACCGGCGTCATGGACGATCTCAGCTTCACCCTCACCGACGAAAACGGCGACACCGTCACCGAATCCATCGTCGACGGCAAAGCGGTGGTGCTGTTCTTCGGCTACACCCACTGCCCCGACTACTGCCCGATGACGCTGACGCTGCTCGCCCAGGCCATGAACACCCTGTCCGAGCAGGAGCGCGAACAACTGCGCGTGCTGTTCATCAGTGTCGATCCGGAGCGTGACACGCCGGCCTTGCTCAAGGAGTACACCGAATACTTCGGCCCCGAGGTGATCGGCCTCACCGGCAGCAAGGACCAGCTCGACGACGTCACCAAGCGCTACCGCACCGCCTACGGGTACGGCGACAAGGACGAGGAGGGCAATTACGAGGTGTCCCACGGGCTGGCCATGTACGGCTTCGACAAGAGCGGCCGGGTGCGCCTGCTGATGCGCAACGACCAGCCCGTCGAACAGGTCGCCGACGACCTGAAAGCTCTCACCGACCTGTAACCGCGGCCATTGGATGGTGTGGTCCCTCCATCAGGGGCGAGATGCCGGGCAGGGCTGCCCAGGACACGCCACGAGTACATCCCTGTAGGCTCGGGTTTGGCCATCCCTGGCCAAATACGGTCCTGGGCAGCCCTGCCCGGCACCTCGCTGATGCGAAGCGGCCACCGCCACGGGTCAGAGAAACCGCCCGGACCTTTCTACGAAGCTCGGTTTGTGGGAACAGGCCTTGTGGTAGCCAGGCTTGGAGGAAATTGCCTTGTGCGAGCGGGCCATGCCCGCGAAAGGGAGCGAAGCTCCCGGCAAAGGTTGCCCCGCAGGATGCCAGAGACTTTTCTAACTTCAGCGCCAACAGCCTCTCTGGGATCCTGCCGGCCGGCAAGCCGGCCTTTCGCTTGCAAGGCAAGCTCCCACAACCCGAGCTTCGTAGAATGGTCCTGGCGGTGATTTGGACCCGTGGCGGTGCCGCTGCAAAGTGAGCGGGGCAATGGTGGTGCCTGGAGGGAGCTGTTTGGCCAGGGAGGGCCAAACTAACAGCGATCAGGGACGACTTGAGCGGTCCCGGAAGGCACCACCATTGCACCGCGTCTCGGATACGGAGCACCGGAGACCTGAAGAACCCAGGTCTCCGGCGTCCCGCCGGGAGCTTCGCTCCCTTTCGCGGGCGGGGCCCGCTCGCACAAGAGCTCCCACAAGGCCGCTCCCACAGGCCTGGAATCAGGCGCTCTTTCGGAGCGCCTTGGCGGCTTCCACCATGTTGGCCAGGGCGCCTTCGGTTTCTTCCCATTTGCGGGTCTTGAGGCCGCAGTCCGGGTTCACCCAGAGGCGTTCCTTGGGCAGCCGCTGGGCGGCCTTTTCCATCAGCGCCACCATCCAGTCCACCTTCGGCTCGTTGGGAGAGTGGATGTCGTACACGCCCGGGCCGATGTCGTTGGGGTACTGGAAGTTTTCGAACGCTTCCAGCAGCTCCATGTTCGAGCGCGACGTTTCGATGGTGATCACGTCCGCGTCCATGGCGGCGATCGCTTCGATGATGTCGTTGAACTCCGAGTAGCACATGTGGGTGTGGATCTGGGTTTCGTCGGCCACGCCCACGGTGGCCAGGCGGAAGCAGTCCACCGCCCAGTCCAGGTACGCCTGCCAGTCGTCGCGGCGCAGCGGCAGGCCTTCGCGGAAGGCCGGCTCGTCGATCTGGATCACGCCGATGCCGGCGTTTTCCAGGTCCTGGACTTCGTCGCGCAGGGCCAGGGCGATCTGCCGGCAGGTGGTGTCGCGGGGCTGGTCGTCGCGCACGAAGGACCACTGCAGAATGGTCACCGGGCCGGTGAGCATGCCTTTCACCGGCTTGTCGGTGATCGACTGGGCGAAGCGGGTCCAGTCCACGGTCATCGCCTTGGGGCGGCTCACGTCGCCGAAGATCACCGGCGGTTTCACGCAGCGCGAGCCGTAGCTCTGCACCCAGCCGAAGCGGGTGAAGGCGAAGCCTTCCAGCAGCTCGCCGAAGTATTCCACCATGTCGTTGCGTTCCGCTTCACCGTGCACCAGCACGTCCAGGTCCACCTGTTCCTGGTAGCGCACCGCGCGGGTGATTTCCTGCTTCATCAGCTCGGTGTAGCCGCTGTCGTCCAGCTTGCCGGCTTTCCAGTCACGGCGCGCGGCGCGGATTTCCTTGGTCTGCGGAAACGAGCCGATGGTGGTGGTGGGGTAGGCGGGCAGTTTCAGCGCCGCCTGCTGTTTGCCGATGCGCTCGACGAACGGGCTCAGCCGGTCGCGGGACACCTGGCCGGAGGCCGCCATGCGCTCGCCCACCGCCGGGTCGTGGATGCGCCGCGACTGGCCGCGCGCGGCCACCGCCCGGCGCTGCGCCTGCAGGGCCGGTTGCACGCTGTCGTCGCCGTCCAGGGCGCCGCCCAGTACCGCCAGTTCGTCGAGCTTTTGTTTGGCGAAGCTGAGCCAGCTTTTCAGTTCGTCGTCCAGGCGGTCCTCCTGGTCCAGGTCCACCGGGCTGTGCAGCAGCGAGCAGGAGGGCGCCAGCCACAGACGCTCGCCCAGCTGCGCTTTCAACGGGGTGAGGGTGTCGAGCAGGGCGTCCAGGTCGGCGCGCCAGATGTTGCGGCCGTTGATCACGCCCAGCGACAGCACCTTGTCGCCCAGGCGCGGCAGCACCTGATCCAGCGGATCGTTGCCGCGCACCCGGTCCAGGTGCAGGCCGGCCACCGGCAGTTGCAGGGCGGTGAACAGGTTGTCGCGCAGGCCTTCGAAGTAGGTGGCCAGCAGCAGTTTCACCGAGGCGGCGCCGGCGAGCTGGTCGTAGACACGCAGGTGGGCGCGCTGCCAGGCGTCGGGCAGATCCAGGCAGAGAATCGGCTCGTCGATCTGCACCCAGGTCACGCCCTGGTCGGCGAAGCGCTGCAGAATGGTCCGGTACACCGGAATCAGATTTTCCAGCAGCGTCAGTTTGGCGCTGTCGGCGGCGCCGTCGAACGACTCGCCCTTGGACAGGTACAGGTAGGTCAGCGGCCCGGGGATCACCGGCTTGGCGTCCAGGTTCAGGGCGCGGGCTTCGTCCACCTGATCGAACAGGGTCTCGCGGGCGATGCGGAACCGCTGGTCCCCTTCCAGCTCCGGCACGATGTAGTGGTAGTTGGTATCGAACCATTTGGTCATCTCGCAGGCCGCCGCCGGTTCGCCGCTGGGGGCGCGGCCCCGGGCCATGCGGAACAGGGTGTCCAGGGACACCGGCTGATCGTCGGCCTGCTGGAAGCGCGGCGGCACCACGCCCAGCAGGCAGGAGAACTCAAGAATCTGGTCGTACCAGGCGAAGTCGCCCACCGGCACCGCGTCCAGGCCCGCTTCCGCCTGCAGCGTCCAGTGGCGCTCGCGCAGGCTGCGGCCCACGTGCTCCAGTTCGCTTTGCTGCAGGGTGCCGGCCCAATAGGCCTCGACCGCCTGTTTCAGTTCACGGCGGGCGCCGATACGGGGAAAGCCCAGGTTATGCAGGGTGGTCATGATGAATCCTTTGTCACGCGAAGAGGGGGAAGATCGATTGGCGGCTATTGTGGTCCACCCCTTAGTTGAGACAAAATCAAATATCTAATCGTTACTATGAGTGATGCTCATGTCGTCAGTGCTTGAACTCCGCCACCTGGCCACCCTGCAGGCCATCGACGAGGCCGGCAGCCTGGTGGAGGCCGCCGAGCGCCTGCACGTCACCCAATCGGCGCTGTCCCACCAGCTCAAGGACCTGGAGCACCGGCTCGGGGTGGCGCTGATCGTGCGGCGCACCCGGCCGATCCGTTTCACCACCGCCGGTGGCCGGGTGCTGGCGCTGGCGCGCCAGGTGCTGCCCCAGGTGAGGCGCACCGAGACCGAGCTGCGGCGCCTGGCCGCCGGGCAGAGCGGGCGGCTGCACATCGCCATTGAGTGCCATTCCTGCTTTCAGTGGCTGATGCCCGCCCTGGACCGGTTCCGCGAGGCCTGGCCGGAAGTGGAGCTGGATTTGTCCGCGGCGTTCAGTTTCACGCCCCAGGCGGCGCTGGTGCGCGGGGACCTGGATATGGTGATCACGTCCGATCCGGTGGATAACGACGCGGTGCGCTATTTGCCGCTGTTCCGCTACGAGCTGGTGCTGGCGGTGGCGCGGCAGTCAGCGCTGGCCGGCGCCCGCGCGGTGGCGCCCCGGGCGCTGGCGGAGGAAACCCTGATCACCTACCCGGTGGAGCACGAGCGGCTGGATGTGTTCACCGCCTTTCTCGACCCGGCCGGGGTGGCGCCGGCGGCGCTGCGCACCGCCGAGCTGACGCCGATGATGGTGCAGCTGGTGGCCGCCGGCCGGGGCGTGGCGGCGTTGCCCAACTGGGCGCTCACCGAATACCTGGATCTGGATCTGGTGCGCGCGGTCAGGCTGGGTGAAGGGGAGGGCGTGTGGCGCACCCTGTACGCGGCGGTGCGCGACGGTGACGAGCAGGTGCCGTTTATTCAGGAATTCATGGATACCGCCCGCGCCCTGTGTTTCAGCAACCTCAGTGGTATCCGCCGCGCCGCCGGTTAGTGCGGCCCGTGCGGCGCCAGGGTGGTCACCCAGTAGTGATAGCGGGGCTTTTTCTGTCGTTGATAGCGCGCGCACACACGTTGCGCCTGGCTGTTGGAGTGGAAACGGCACATCAACAGGATTTGCCCGTTCTCGTCCCGCCGCCACAGGACGTACTGGGTGTTACCACTGGCCATAGGGGGTGCGGCTCAACGCGCTGTTGTAGTATCTGGGGTCGTCGGTGACTTCCTCGCCGAGCCAGGGCGGCCGCTCGAACGGCTGGTCCTCGCTGTCCAGCTCCACCTCGGCGACCACCAGGCCCTGGTTGTCGCCGTGGAATTCGTCCACTTCCCAGACATGCTCGCCCACCTGGATGCGGTAGCGGGTTTTGTCGATCACGCCCTGCGGGCACATTTCCTCCAGCATGGCGTGGGCGTCGGCGGTGGGGATCGGGTATTCGAACTCACTGCGGCTGGCGCCGTGGGTCTTGCCCTTGATGGTCAGCCAGGCGCGGTCGCCTTGCACGCGCAGCCGCACGGTGGCGCGGGGATCGTGGCTCAGATACCCCTGGGTCAGACGTTCGCCTTCCTGGTTCGCCAGAAAGTCGACGCCCTTGGTGCGGAATTTTCTCTCGATTTCCACGGCCATGGTCGGACTCCTCGCTGTGGGTCTGTCGGTCAGGGGGTGTCGCGTTCGCCGTCCGGCACCAGGTCCCGGTTGCGCTGCAACTCGTCCACCGGGAAGCCTTTCTCCTCGGCGAGCCCGACCAGGGCCCGGTACTGGTCGTCCGGCAGCCGGGGCTGGCGCGCCAGAATCCACAGATACTCGCGGCCCGGTTCGCCGATCACCACGGTCTGGTAGTCCTTGTCCAGCGCGATCACCCAGTAATTCCCTTCGGCGACCTTGGGCAGCAGCCGGGAAAACCAGTTATCGAAACGGACCTTCAGCTTGGCGTTGTTGGAGCCGGGCACCACGCGGGCCTCGCCTTCCGCGACGCTGGGTTCGTCGTCCTCGCGCTGACAGCGGTTGACCACTTTCACCGAACCGTCGTCGTTGAGGCTGTAGGTGGCGGTGGAGTTGTAGCAGCCGCGCTGGAACCATTGCGGCAGGCGGGCGATTTCATGCCAGGTGCCCGCGTAACGCTGCAGATCCACCCGGTCCACGGTGGCCAGGGGCCGTTCGTCGCCGCCGCAGGCGGCCAGGAGCAGAGGCAGGCCCAGTAACAGGGCCTTATGGAGAGCCTTATGGAGAGTCATAGTCGGAATCCTTTCGACACTAATCCCCTAGTTTAGCCGAAAACGCCCCGGGTTTGCGCAACCGTTCGGCCGTGGCTGGCCCGCGCTCGTCGGGGTGCCCAGGCATGCTATACTCCGCGGCCGATTCAGGGGGCGGAAGCGACCATGGACGCACCACGTTTAACAGTGCGGCAGCTGGGCTGCGAGCGGGATCACCGGATGCTGTTTGAGAATCTGGATTTTTCCGCGCGCAACGGCGAGATCTGGCAGGTGACCGGCGCCAACGGCGCCGGCAAGACCACGCTGTTGCGCATCCTGGTGGGCCTGCACGGCTTTTACCAGGGGCGGGTCGAGTGGTCGTCGCCGTTGCCGCCGTCGCTGCTTTACCTGGGGCACCAGCCCGGCGTGCGTGAGGAACTCACCGCCCGCGAAAACCTCGAATACAACCGTGCCCTCAGCGGCCAGACCGGCGACCCGGACGCGGCCCTGGCGGCGCTGGATCTGTACGGTTTCGAGGACGTGCCGGCGGGGCGTTTGTCCGCCGGGCAGCAGCGCCGCATCGCGCTGGCCCGGCTGTGGCTGGACGGCAAGGACGTGTGGATTCTCGACGAGCCGTTCACCGCCATCGACCAGCAGGGGGTGGCCGCGCTGGATCAGCGGCTGCGCCAGGCGGCGGCGCAGGGGGTGCTGGTGATCTACACCTCGCACCACCGGGTCGGCGACGGCGTGCACCGCCTGCATCTGGGTGAGGATAGGGAGGTGGCCCCATGAGCGCGCCGACCCTGGGCGCCGTCTGGCGCGCCTCGCTGCGCCGGGAGCTGACGCTGATCTGGCGCTCGCCGGCGGACATCGTGCAGCCGCTGTTTTTTTTCGTGGTGGTGGTGAGCCTGTTTCCGCTGGCGCTGTCGCCGAAGCCGGCGCTGCTGGCCCTGGTGGCCCCCGGCGCGGTCTGGGTGGCGGCGCTGCTGGCGGTGATGCTGTCCCTGGACGGCCTGTTCCGCCGCGACCAGGAGAGTGGCGCGCTGGATCTGCTGCTCACCGCGCCGGTGGTGAGCGTGGTGCCGGTGGCCGCCAAGCTGCTCGCCCACTGGTTGCTGACCGGTCTGCCGCTGGCGCTGATCGCGCCGCTGCTGGGCTACATGCTGCAGCTGCCGGTGGCGGTGCTGGATACGCTGATGGTGAGCGTGTTGCTGGGCACGCCCACGCTCACCGTGGTGGGCGCCATCGGCGCGGCGCTCACGGTGGGCCTTAACCGCGGTGGTATCCTTCTGGCGGTTCTGGTGCTGCCCCTTTATGTGCCGGTGCTGGTGTTCGGCGCGGGCGTGGTGCGCACCGCCCTGGACGGCCTGCCCACCGGCGGTCTGCTGGCGGTGCTGGGGGCGATTCTGGCGCTGGCGGTGAGCCTCGGTCCGGTGGCCGTGGCGCTGGGCCTGCGCATCAGCGCCGGCGACTGATCGCCGCAGCTCTATTCAGGTGTTCTATGTGGAAAACGATTAAACGCTGGTACCACCAACTGGGCTCGCCCCGGTACTTCTACCGTTTTTGCGAGGCGGTGCTGCCGTGGCTGGTGCCGGTGTCGCTGGCGCTGCTGGCGGTGGGGCTGATCTGGGGGCTGGTGTACGCCCCGGTGGAGCGCTACCAGGGCGACAGCTATCGCATCATCTATATTCACGTGCCGGCCTCCAGCGGCGCCCTGATGGGCTACATCGCCATGGGCGTGGCCGGGCTGGTGGCGCTGGTGTGGCGCATGAAGATGGCCGAGGTGATGCTCAAGGCGCTGGCGCCGTTCGGCGCCGCCCTGGCGGCGGTGTCGCTGCTCACCGGCGCGCTCTGGGGCAAGCCCACCTGGGGCACCTACTGGCAGTGGGACGCGCGCATGACGTCGATGCTGATCCTGCTGTTTTTGTACCTGGGCATTATGGCGCTGCAGAATGCCATCCGCGATCCGCGCCAGGCGGCCCGCGCCGCCGCCCTGCTGGCGGTGGTGGGCGTGATCAACGTGGTGATCGTCAAGTATTCGGTGGAGTGGCTCAACACCCTGCACCAGGGCGCCACCCTCAAGGTGGTGGGGGAGTCGTCCATCGACGCCTCGATGAAATGGCCGCTGCTGATCAGCATGGCCGGGCTCTGGTTGCTGTACGCCGCCAACGTGCTGATCCGCGCCCGCACCGAGGTGCTCAGCCGCGAGCGCCGCAGCGGCTGGGTGCGCCGGCTGGTCCGTGACGAGGAGGCGTGATCATGTTCGACCCCTATTTCGACAGTGTCGCCGCCTTTATCGCCATGGGCGAGCACGGCTTTTTCGTATGGAGCGCCTACGGACTCAGCGCGCTTCTGATCGTCACCAATATGCTGGTGGCGGTGCGACGGCAGGGACGGGTGCGGGCCGAGATCGCCCGCCAGGCGCGCCGCGACGGCGCCAGGACATCGCCCAAGGCCGGCACATCGTCCAACAGTGTGGAGAGTAATCAATGAATCCGGTTCGCAAACAACGTCTATTCGTGGTGCTGGCGGTGCTCGCGGGCCTGGCCGTGGCGGTGGGGCTGGCGGTCTACGCCCTGCGTCAGAACATCAACCTGTTCTATACGCCGCAGCAAATCGTTAACGGTGAGGCGCCGGTGGGTGCCAAAATGCGCGTCGGCGGTCTGGTCGAGGACGGCTCGGTGCAGCGGGACCCGGACACCCTGGACGTGGTCTTCACGGTCACCGATGGAAAGGGTAGCTTTGCTATTCACTACCAGGGCATTCTTCCCGACCTGTTCCGCGAGGGCCAGGGCGTGGTCGCCAACGGCACCCTGGTGAGCCGTGACCGTTTCGAGGCGGACGAGGTCCTGGCCAAACACGATGAGACCTATATGCCGCCGGAGGTACAGGATGCACTGGAAAAAGCCGGGCACCCGGGCAGCAAGCCCGGCGCCAAGGAAGAAGACGCCGGTTACCCCAAGGGCGATTACGACTAATCGGTTTGAGTGCCGAGTGAGCCATCAATGAGCCAAGTGATCATCCTGGTCGACGACCCGGCGGACTGGGCCGCCTATTACCCCACCCGCCATCTGCTCTCGGCACGGGACTATCTGCAGGCGGCCCAGCCCGTGTGCACCGACAAGAAAGTGCAGGTGATCAACCTGTGCCGCAGCTATAAATACCTGTCGCCCGGTTATTACTGCTCGCTGCTGGCGGAAGCGCGCGGCCAGCGCGTGCTGCCGTCGGTGCGCACGGTCAACGACCTTAGCCGCAAGGCGCTGTACGGCCTGCATTTCGAGCGCTTCGAAGCGGCCCTCGACAAAGCCATGAAAAAGCAGGGCGGCGACGCCACCCGCGTCACCCTGACGCTCTACTTCGGCCACGCGGAGCAGGACGGGCTCAACGACCTGGGCCGCCAGATCTTCGATCAGATGCCCTGTCCGATCCTGCGCGTCTCCTTCCGCCGCCGCGAAGAGTGGACCCTGGAATCGATCCGGCCGGTGAGTCTCAAGCAGCTCAAGGGGCACGAGGAAGACGCCTTCGCCCGCGCCCTGGAGCAGTTCAACGCGCGCGTGTGGCGCAACCCCCGCCGCCGGCGCGGCGACCGTTATGACCTGGCCATGCTGGTGGACGACAAAGAAGCCATGCCGCCCAGCAACCGCGCCGCCCTGAAACGCTTTATCAAGGCCGGCCGACAGCTGGGCATCAAGGTGGACCCGATCGACCGCGACGCCTACACCCGCCTGGGTGAGTACGACGGCCTGTTTATCCGTGAAACCACCGGTATCGATCACCACACCTACCAGTTCGCCCGCAAGGCGGAGCAGGAAGGCATGGTGGTGATCGACGACCCCGGCTCGATCCTGCGCTGCACCAACAAGATCTACCTGGCCGAGCTGATGCAGGCCAACGGCGTGCCGGTGCCGCCCACCGCCTTCGTGTTCGACGACTCCGAAGCGCAGGCGGACAGCCTGATCGCCGAGCTGGGCCTGCCGATGGTGCTGAAGATTCCCGACGGCAGCTTTTCGCGGGGCATCAGCAAGGTGAAGGACAAAGCCGAGCTGCGCGCCGCGCTCAGCGGTTACCTGAAGCAGTCCGCGGTGGTGCTGGCCCAGGCGTTCATGTACACCGACTACGACTGGCGCATCGGCGTGCTCAACAACCGGCCGTTGTTCGCCTGCCAGTACTTCATGAGCAAGGGCCACTGGCAGATCTACCACCACAAGGACGGCGGCAAGACCAGCTCCGGGCGCTTCGCCACGCTGCCGGTGCGCGACGTGCCCGCCAAGGTGCTGCGCATGGCGCTCAAGGCGGCGCGGCTGATGGGCAACGGCCTGTACGGCGTGGACCTGAAGCAGTCCGGCGATCAGGTGGTGGTGATCGAAGTGAACGACAACCCCAACGTGGACGCCGGCGTCGAGGACCTGTGGCTGGGCGAGGATCTGTACCGGCAGATCATGCTGGAATTCCTGCGCCGCATGGAAGCCCGCCGGCTGGGGCTGCCGCTCTAGATGCTGGGCTGGATGCGCAAGAACCTGCTGCGCCGGGAAACCCGCCGCTGGGTCGATGAGGGCCTGGTGGAGCCGTTCCAGGCGGAGCGCATCCTCAACCGCTACGGCACCTCCCTGAACGATACCGGCCCCTCGGCGCTGGGGCTGCTCACCGGCCTGGCCGGCCTGTTCGCCGGGCTGGCCCTGCTGTTGCTGGTGTCCGCCAACTGGGAGCAGCTGCCGCGCCTGGCCCGCTTCGCCGGCCTGGTCACCCTGACCGCCGTGCTCAACGGCTGGGGCGTGCTGCGCCTGGCCCGCGCCGGCAGCGGCGGCGGCCTGCTGTTCCTGGGCGGTTTCGCCTACGGCGCCTCGATCATGCTCACCGGGCAGATGTACCACCTGGGCGAGCACTTCCCCAACGGCCTGCTGCTCTGGGCCCTGGGCCTGGTGCCGCTGACCCTGCTCAGCGGCGGCCGCCTGCTGGCGCTGCAGGGCCTGGCGGTGGCGGTGGCCTGGATGCTGCTGGAATACCGCTTCGCCGCCCCCTGGCTGATGCCGCTGTTCCTGGCGGTGGCGTTCTGGGTGGCCTGGCGCCGCCGGGTCGCCGGGCTCGCCCTGGCGACACTGGCCGCCACCGCCCTGTGGCTGAACCTGATGCTGGCCTGGGTCTACGCCACCGACTTCGGCCCCCAGGCCCAGGAGGGCATGATCAGCTTCAACCTGGGCCTGCTGGTACTGGCCGGCGCGCTCGCCGCCCGCCCGGCCTGGTGGAGCGCCGGCGCCGGTAACTGGATGCCCCGGCTCACGGTGCTGGCGATCCTGCCGTTCACCTTCGTGGACGGCTGGGAGCACTATCTGGCCTACGCCTGGACCTGGCTTGATCCGGGTCTGTGGGCGGCGCTGGTGGCACTGCTGGCGGCGGCCCTGCTGGGGCGGCCCCTGGTGGCGCCGGCGGTGGCCGCCCTGCTGATCGCGGTGCACACCGGCGGCGTGCCCGACCAGGCCCTGGTCTGGGCGGTGGCGTCCAACCTGCTGTTATTGCTGCTGGCGATGCACTGGATGCGGCGCGGCCTGCTGGAAGGCGAGGGCGGCCTCTATGTCACCGGGCTGGTCGCCATCCTCATCCTGGCGCTGCTGCGCTACCTGGACCTGATCGGTGGCTATCTGGGCGCCGCCGGGCTGTTCCTCGGCATGGCGGCGCTGCTGTTCGTCGCCGGCCGCTACTGGCGCCGCCGGGAGGCGCGCTTATGAGCCGGCGCCGGCTGGCCGCGCTGGTGGCCGCGGTGCTGCTGCAGCTGGCGGTGCTGGGCGGCCTGTTCGTGTACAGCCAGTACCCGCTGTGGGTGGGCACCGAGGTGCGCCTGGCCACCGTGCCGGTGGACCCGCGCGACCTGTTCCGGGGCCAGTACGTGCGCCTGAACTACGCCCTGTCCCGCCAGCCGCTGCCCGAGATGGAGCTGCCCCGCGCCGGTGATCCGGTGTTCGTGCGCTTGCAGCGGGACGGCGCGCTGTGGCGGGCGGACGGCGTGCGTCTGCGGGAACCGGACGGCGAGCGGCTGTATCTGCGCGGTACCATTGAGCGGGTCAGCGGTGGTGAACTGCACATTCGTTACGGTATCGAAGCCTGGTTCGCGGCGCCGGAAGAGGCGTTGCGGCTGGAACGGGAGCTGGCCGAAGGCGGCGTGGCCCGGGTCCGCATCGCGCCGGACGGCCGTGCCGCGCTGGTGGCCGTGGAGGCCGGTGGCGGGGAATCGGCGCCCTAGCCGGCGGGCCGGGCGCCGCGGGCGTCAGCCCAGCATCTTGCTGATAAAGCCGCTCTCTTTCTCGATGGTGCCGGCGAACGGCGCCAGCGCGTGCATGCGCTCGGTGTGCGCCGCCAGGTTCGGGTAGCGGCCGGCGTCCACGGTCTCGCCGCCATGGCGGAAATTCACCAGCTGGCTGGCCACGGCGATGTCCGCCACGGTGAGGCTGTCGCCGACCAGATACTCACGGCCGTCCAGCTCCTGCTCCAGATAATCCAGCATCGGCGGAATGCGGCTCTCCAGCGCCTTGGCGATGGCCTCCTCGTCGCAGTCCTGGCCCATCAGGCGCTTCACGATCCGGTTACGGAACACGGTGAAGGTGCAGTGCGGCGCCAGCTCGTAGTCCGCGTACTTTTCGAACCACAGGGTGCGCGCGTACTGGAACGGGTCGCTGGGGTAGAGCGCCGGCTCCGGGTGGGTTTTCTCCAGGTAGGCGCAGATCACCGCCGAATCGGCGAGATAGCGGCCGTCCACTTCCAGCGCCGGGATCCGCTGCAGCGGGCTGATCTTCTCGTAGCCCTCGGGTTTGTTGTTGGGGTCCACGTGCACCGCTTCGTAGTCCAGGCCCTTCAGGGCCAGCACCACGCGGGTCTTGCGGACGAAGGGCGACATCACCGCGCCGTACAGTTTCATGGGCATGCGTTTTCTCTCCCGGTTGGTTTTTTGGCAGGCGTTTTTTTCAGGCATCTAGGGATAAAGCAGAGCGGGTGGCGGGTCAATGACCACTTCCGGCAAATTTTTCCTTGACGACCGGGGCGCCGATTTCTATCCTACGCGCCGCTTGAGAGCACCGGGTCCCCTTCGTCTAGTGGCCCAGGACACCGCCCTTTCACGGCGGTAACAGGGGTTCGACTCCCCTAGGGGACGCCACTCTTTATAAGCGGGAATAGCTCAGCTGGTAGAGCACAACCTTGCCAAGGTTGGGGTCGCGAGTTCGAATCTCGTTTCCCGCTCCAAAATCAAAAGGGACCCGACCGGGTCCCTTTTTTTTGCCACCTCTTTAGTGGAACCACTATCTGTGGGAGCGGGCTGTGGGAGCGGGCCTGGCCCGCGAAAGGGTGGCGCCAGCCACCCGGCAGGATCCCAGAGGTCGGTCTAACGGCAGCACCAACAAGGTCTCTGGCATCCTGCCGGGAGCTTCGCTCCCTTTCGCGGGCAGGGCCCGCTCCCACAAGGTTGGCAGCGCCACCCCTGGCCCGTAAGATGGCACAGTCTTAGAGAGGGACCATGGCCCGATTACACCCCCGCCTTCACGATGCGATCCGTCTGCTTCCGGCTCACCGGCCGGCTCACCTGTTGACCCGGCACTCCGTGCGGGAGCTGGCCAAGAACGGCTTCGCCGACTACCGCCTGCCGCTCACCGCGGAAGGCGTGGCGATGGCCCGTGAGTGGGGCGCCCGTCTGGAGCGCCCGGTGCAGGCGTTCTATTCCAGCCCGGTGGGCCGCTGCGTGGACACCGCCACCGCCATGGCGGAGGGCGCCCTGGAGGCGGGCCTGATCCCGGCGATGCCGGAGGTGGTCACCGACCCGACCCTGGTGGAACCCGGCTGCTACGTGGAAGACATCAACCGGGTGGGGCCGACCTTTCTCAAGATGGGGGCGCTGAGTTTTCTCAACCAGCACCTGAAAACCCCGTTCGAGGGCATGCTGTCGCCGGCGGCGGGCCGCGCCAAGCTGGCTTCGTATCTGTACCAGCGCGAGCCGGAGCCGGGTTCACTGGCGGTGCACGTGACCCATGACACCATTCTCGCCGTGCTGGTGGCGGAGCTGGAAGGCCGCGTCGCCATCGACGAGGAGCACTGGCCGTGGATGATGGAAGGGCTGTGGGTGTGGTTCGAGGATGCCCGCATGCACTGGGTGTGGCGCGGTCATCACGGGCACCGGGAACTGGCGCTGGCTTGAATCGTGCGGTGCCGCCCCCATCTGTGTTGCTTGTTTCTTTTCCGCAGCCGGCGAGGTGATGTTTGTCTGCCCTGACCCTTCGTAATCTCACCAAGACCTACGCCAACGGTGTCGAGGCGCTCAAGGGCATCGACCTGACCGTGGAGCGGGGTGATTTCTTCGCGCTGCTGGGCCCCAACGGCGCCGGCAAGTCCACCACCATCGGCATCGTCAGTTCGCTGGTCAACAAGACCGGCGGCGAGGTGACCATCCTCGGCCACTCCCTGGACCAGGAACGGGAACTGGCCAAGCAGAAGATCGGCGTGGTGCCCCAGGAATTCAATTTCAGCCAGTTCGAGAAGGTGTTCGACATCGTCGTCACCCAGGCGGGCTTCTACGGCATTCCGGCGCCGCTGGCCCGGCAGCGCGCCGAGAAGTACCTGCGCAAGCTGGGGCTGTGGGACAAGCGCAAGAACCAGGCCCGCTCCCTGTCCGGGGGCATGAAGCGCCGGCTGATGATCGCCCGCGCCCTGGTCCACGAGCCGGAGCTGCTGATTCTGGATGAGCCCACCGCCGGGGTGGACATCGAGCTGCGCCGCTCCATGTGGGACTTCCTGATCGGCCTCAACAATGAGGGCCGCACCATTATTCTCACCACCCACTATCTGGAAGAGGCGGAGACCCTGTGCCGCCGCATCGCCATCATCGACCACGGCCGCATCGTCGAGAACACCGACATGAAGTCGCTGCTGGAAAAGCTGCAGGTGGAAACCTTCATCCTGGATCTGGCCCGGCCGGTGGACCACGCGCCGGAGCTGCCCGGTTTCGACGTCCACCTGCGCGATGCCGGCACCCTGGAAGTGGCGGTGCCGAAAACGCAGAGCCTGAACCAGTTGTTCGTGGCCCTGGCGGAGCAGAATTTCGAAGTAATGAGCATGCGTAACAAAGCCAACCGTCTCGAGGAGTTGTTCGTGCGCCTGGTGGAACAGAACCTGCCTGAACAGAACCCGCAGCGGGAGAAGGCCTCATGACGCTGCATCAACAATGGGTCGCTTTCCTGACCATCGTCACCAAGGAAGTGCGCCGCTTCCTGCGCATCTGGCCGCAGACGCTGCTGCCGCCGGCGATCACCATGACCCTGTATTTCGTGATCTTCGGCAACCTGGTGGGCAGCCGCATCGGCGAGATGGGCGGCTTCGATTACATGCAGTACATCGTGCCCGGTCTGATCATGATGAGCGTGATCCAGAACAGCTACGGCAACGTGGTCAGTTCGTTCTTTTCCACCAAGTTCCAGCACTCCATCGAGGAGATGCTGGTGTCGCCCATGTCGCCGTTCGTGATCCTGTCCGGCTTCGTGGTGGGTGGCATGGTGCGCGGCATCATGGTGGGCGGCATCGTCACCACGGTGAGCCTGTTCTTCACCGATCTCAACGTGCAGCACGCCTGGATCACCCTGCTGGTGGTGGCGATGACCTCGGCGCTGTTCGCCCTGGGCGGCTTTATCAACGCCATCTTCGCCAACAACTTTGACGACATCAGCATCATTCCCAACTTTATTCTCACGCCGCTGACCTACCTGGGCGGGGTGTTCTACTCCCTGGACCTGCTCTCCGAATTCTGGCGCACCGTGACCCTGGTGAACCCCATCGTCTACATGGTCAATGCGTTCCGCTACGGCGTGCTGGGTGTGAGCGACGTCAACGTATACGCCTCCCTGGCTGCTATCTTCGCCTTTACGGTAGTGTTCTTTCTGCTGGCGCTGTGGCTGCTGCGGCGGGGCACCGGAATTCGCGGGTAATCGACATGAGCTTTCTCAACGACACGCCGCTGGGCCGCACCAGCGCTTTCATCGACCAGTACACCCCTTCGTTGCTGTGCCCGGTGCCCCGTTGGGACGCCCGCGAAAGCCTGGACCTGGACACCGCCGCCGAGGGCGAGCCGCGGCTGCCGTTCCACGGCCAGGACATCTGGAACGCCTATGAGCTGTCCTGGCTCAACGAGCGCGGCAAGCCGGTGGTGGCCATGGCCGAGCTGGTGGTGCCCTGCATCTCGCCGAACATCATCGAATCCAAGTCGCTGAAGCTCTATCTGAACTCGTTCGCCAACACCCGCTTCGCGTCCCGCGAGGCGGTGATCAAGGCGATCGCCGGCGACCTGGCCCAGGTGGCCGGGGCACCGGTGGACGTGCGCGTCATGAGCATGGAGGAAGCGGCCCGCGCCGCGGTCTGGGACGACCACGGCGACAGCGTCGATCATCTCGACGTGGCGTTCGAGCATTTCGAGTACCGCCCGGATCTGCTGTTCACCGAACAGGGGCCGGAGCGCAACGGCGCGCTGGTGTCGCACCTGCTGCGCAGCCACTGCCCGGTCACCAATCAGCCGGACTGGGCCACCGTCCAGGTGCGCTACACCGGCGCCGCGATCAGCCCGGCCAGCTTTCTGCGCTACGTGGTCTCGCTGCGCAACCACCAGGGCTTCCACGAGCAGATCATCGAGCAGATGTTCGTCGACCTGAAACGTCAGTGCGCGCCCCGTCATCTGTCCGTCTACGGCCGCTTCACCCGCCGCGGCGGCCTCGACATCAATCCGTTCCGCTCCGACTACGAAGACCTGCCGCGCAATCTGCGCACCATCCGCCAGTAGCACGCCTCTGGGAGCGGGTTGTGGGAGCGGGCTGTGGGAGCGGGCCCTGCCCGCGAAAGGGCGGTCCCAGACCGCCCGGCAGGATCCCAGAGACCTCGACGGCTAGCCCGCGCCGAGCGGCCAGCCAAAGCCGATCCAAACCCCCAGCAGCACCGACCAGCCGGCCAGCAGCGCCAGGCTGTAGGGCAGCATCAGCGCGATCAGCGTGCCGATGCCGGTGTCGCTCCGGTAGCGGCGGGCGAAGCCCAGCACCAGGGCGAAGTAGGGCATCAGCGGGGTAATGATGTTGGTGCTGGAATCGCCCACCCGGTAGGCGGCCTGGGTGGCTTCCGGGTCGATGCCCACCAGCATCAGCATGGGCACGAACACCGGCGCCAGGATGCCCCACTTGGCGGAGGCGCTGCCGATCATCAGGTTGATCAGCGCCACCAGCCCCACGAACAACAGCAGCAGCGCCACGGTCGGCAGATTCAGGCCGCCCAGCCAGGCGGCGCCCTTGATCGCCAGCACCAGCCCCAGCTGGCTGTAGCTGAACCAGGCCACGAACTGGGCGGCGAAGAACATCAGCACCAGGTAACCGGACATCGAGCTCATGGTGGTTTCCATCGCCTCGATGATGCCGCCGGCGGAGCGGAAGCGGCCGCTCACCCGCCCGTAGACGGCGCCGCACAGCCCCGCCAGCAGCGCGATCAGCACCACCAGCGACGACATGAACGGCGACTGCAGCAGGCCGCCGTCCTCACCGCGCAGCGGCGCGTCCGCCGGCGCCACCAGCAGCACCACCGCGAGCACGCCCAGCGCCAGCACTGCCAGGGTCCAGCCCAGGGCGCGGCGGTCCATGCGCGGTGCCAGGTCTTCGTCACTGTTGTCGGCGGGCCGGTCGGCCACGCGCGGCTCGGTGATGCGCACCGTGACCAGTGACACCACGGCGGTGACCAGCACCGTGGAGACCATGATGAACCAGTAGTTGCCCGCCGCCGACACCACGCGGTCGGGCTCGACGATCGCCGCCGCCTCCGTGGACAGGCCGGCGAGCACCGCGTCCACCGGGCCGAGCAGCAGGTTGGCGCTGTAGCCGCCGGACACCGCCGCGAACGCGGTGGCGATGCCGGCCAGCGGCGAGCGGCCGGCCAGCTGGAACAGAAAGCCGGCGAGGGGAATCAGCACCACATAGCCGGCGTCGAAGGCGAGGCTCGACATCACCCCGGCGAACGCCACCGTCACCACCAGCGTGCGGTGCGAGGCGCGCCGCACCAGCGCCGCCAGGCTGGCGCCCAGCAGGCCGGAATGCTCGGCGATGCCCAGCCCCAGCATCGCCACCAGCACCACGCCCAGCGGCGCGAAACCGGTGAAGTTGGTGACCATCTCGCTGAACAGATAGGTAAGGCCGTCGCCGTCGAGCAGCGAGCGCACCGCGATGCTGCGGTCCTCCAACGGGTGCGTGGCGGTCAGGCCCACCGCCGCCAGCAGCGCGCTCAGCGGCAGCATCAACAGACACAGCCAGACGAACAGCAGGGTGGGGTGCGGCAGGCGGTTGCCGGCGCGTTCCAGCCGGGCCAGCCAGCCGGAGGACGGTTCAGCCATAGCGGTTCTCCTTAGAGCCGTACTTGTTGTTGTATCTTGGCCGCCGCCTTGCCCATCACATCCAGCACTTTTTCCCGGTCGCGGTCGGGCAGGCTCTCGGAGTGCACATGCAGCGCGAAGCCTTCCGCCTCGAAATCCAAGGCCACGGTCTTGCGCTTCTTCAGGTCCGAGGCGGAGCGGGCCAGGGCCTTCAGTATGCGGTTTTTGTCCACGTTGTGAATGCGCTCCAGGTCCATGTGCAGGCCGAACCCGGTGGTGGCGACGCTCACGAAGCGTTGCTTGCCGCCGGCGTTGCGCTTCAGTGCCTGGGCCTCGAACACCGGGATCGGCCGGCTGAAGCCCTTCGCCGTCACCTCGCCCACATTACGGCAGCGCACCCGGTCCTTGATCAGCTCATGGGTGCTTTCCGAGATCAGCACCTGCCCCGGCCGGCAGGCGGATTCCAGCCGGCTGGCCAGGTTCACGTCGGTGCCGAGGATGGTGTAGTCCATGCGGCTGTCGGTGCCGAAGTTGCCCACCGTCACATAGCCGGTGTTGATGCCGATGCGGATTTCCAGCTTCTGGGTGATGCCCTCGCGTTGCCAGCGCTGGCGCAGAAAGCGCATGTGCTGCTGCATTTCGATGGCCATGGCGGCGCACCGGTAGGCGTCTTCCTGGGCGCCCTCGCTTTTCGGGTCGCCGAAGAACACCATCACCGCATCGCCGATGAACTTGTCGATGGTGCCGCCGTGGCGCAGGGCGATGCGCGTCATCTCGCTCAGGTAGGTGTTGAGCATGCGGGTCAGGGTGTCCAGCGGCAGCTCCTCGGAGATCGCGCTGAAACCCTTGATGTCGGAGAAGAACACCGTCAGCCGTTTACGCCGGGTCTCCAGCTTGGCGTCGCGCTTGCCGGAAAACAGCGAGCCCCAGATCTGCGGCGGCAGATACTTGGCCAGCTTGCGCGACATCTCCACCGCCTGCTGCTGCTGCTCGCGCACCCGGATCTGCGCCTGGCGCAGGAACTGCGCCTGACGGTTGGCATAGAAGGAACTGGCGCCCACGTACAGCCCCAGCCCCACCAGCGACAGCACCGACACACTCAGCGGCACCGTGGTGGGGGAGGGCGGCACGCCCAGCAGCAGCGACGCCAGGGCGGCGCCGCCCAGCGTCATCAGCACGTTCAGCAGCCAGGGGCGCAGGCCGCCGCTGCTTACCGCGTTGGCGTGCACGATGATCAGCAGCACCAGGCTCGGCACCACCGCGAAGTGCAGCAGCGCGCAGGCCACCCCGATGATCGCCGCGTCCAGCTGCATCACCACCGGCGAGAAATGTTCCGGCAGCAGGTCCTTGCGCTGGCCCACCACCACCAGAGTCTGCACCAGCAGCGGGTAGGCCAGCAGGCCGGCCACGCCGAGCAGATAGTGGGAGGGATAAAGCTGCAGGCCGACACCGGCCATCAGAATGGTCGCCGCCACCACGAAGGCAAGCAGGCGGATATAATTGCTCAGCCGGCGCGCGCGCTCCATCGGATCCAGATAGGGCTTGCGGGGGCGGTTCTTGGATGTACTCATGCACTGCCAATCAGGACGTTTGTCCGGAGCTTACCCAGTTGTGGGTTAAGAAAAAAGACTGATCGCCCGACGGCAAGGAAAGCAAGCGCGCTTTGCCGTACAATCCCCGGCGCGTCACCGTTCGCCCACAGGAGTTCCGATGGACACACTGACCGCGCTCAACACCCGCGTTTCCGTGGCCCGCCTCACCGAGCCCGGCCCTTCCGCCGATCAGGTCAGACAGTTGCTGGCGGCGGCGATCCGCGCCCCCGACCACGGCATGCTGCGCCCCTGGCGGTTTCTGGTGCTGGAAGGCGAAGAGCGCGAACGCCTCGGCGACATCATGGAGTGGCGCCTGCTGCGCCGGCAGCCGGAGGCGGACCAGTGCGCCCGCGACAACATCCGCAACAAGGCCCTGCGCGCGCCCACCATCATCGTCGCCGTGGCGGAGATCACCGAAGGCCATAAGGTGCCCGCCTGGGAACAGGTGCTGGCGGTGGGCGCCGCGGTGCAGAACATCATGGTGGCGGCCCACGCCCTGGGCATCGGTGCCATGTGGCGCACCGGCGACCTGGCCAACGACGAAACCGTCAAGGCGCGCCTGGGCTTCGCCGACAAGGATCAGGTGGTGGGCTTCGTCTACCTGGGCACCCCCGCCGGGGCCCTGAAGAACCTGCCGGACGAACAACCGGAAACCTTTCTGCGTGAGCTTCCCCGGGGGCGCGATGAGTGATCTCGACGCCCTGGCCGACCGCGTGCGCGCGGCGATACCGCTCACCACCCATCTGGACTTCCGCTTCACCGCCTTCGACGGCGAACGGCTCACCCTGACCGCGCCGCTGGCCCCCAACCATAACGACAAGGGCACCTTCTTCGCCGGCAGCCAGGCGGCGCTGCTGACCCTGGCCGGCTGGGCCTGCACCACGCTGATGGCGGACTCGGTGGCGGCCAATGCCGCGGTGGGGGAAGGCGAGGCCAGCGTCGATGTGGTGGCGGTGGAATCCAGCCTGCAATTCCGCGCGCCGCTGCACGGCGACATTGAAATCCGCGCCTGGGCCGACGACGGCGAGAGCGGCCGGTTTCACCAGCGCCTGAAGCGGCGCGGCAAAGCGAGCCTGGCGATTCTGGCCCGGGCAACCGACGCCCAGGGTGTGGTGGTCTCCGAGTACCAGGGCCTTTACCTGGCCAGAAACAACACGGATAACGCCTGAGTGACGCCGCCACGCTTGCCTGAACCGCGACCCTCGGGTACCCTACGCGCCCTCTGATGATGACTCAGAGACAATCAGTTTTGGTGAGGTGTCCGAGTGGCTGACGCCTTGCCGAAGGCAAGCGAACGTCGCCGCGTAGCGGTGACGGCCCCGAAGGGGCGAGGGCGTGAGCCCGAGTAACGAGCACGCTCGCGTGCGACTACCAGAGCGCAGCCAGCTGGTAGTGACAATCAGTTTTGGTGAGGTGTCCGAGTGGCTGAAGGAGCACGCCTGGAAAGCGTGTATACGTTTACGCGTATCGAGGGTTCGAATCCCTCCCTCACCGCCAAATAAAAAAGGGGTCCCGAACGGGACCCCTTTTTTATGGTTCATCGCGCTTTAGCGGGAACGCTTCCCCTCCATCTGGTGAGCCGCAGCGCCACGGGCCACTTCAGAGATCAGTAAACAGGGGAACTAAGAGGTAGGGGCGGACAGTGAACCGCG
>Ga0206123_10001054_pt1 | contig 26449 bp, 19 predicted proteins | sample Helgoland_Spring_2_FD_160086 | JGI IMG/M metagenome (GOLD analysis project Ga0206123, IMG submission 160086) | Pelagic subsurface seawater microbial communities from Kabeltonne, Helgoland, North Sea - Helgoland_Spring_Bloom_20160316_1 | ecosystem: Environmental > Aquatic > Marine > Epipelagic ...
TGATCGGCGACCTTTCCGGGGCGTACTCGCGGCGTATCAACATTCAGCACCGTCTGGTTTATCAGGTGCTTGAAGACCAGCGCGTTGTGAAAGTGCTCCGGCTCTGGAGCCACTATGAATAGAGCCTCTTTCCTTCCACCCGCTAAACCGTCAGATACTTCTTCACCAGCTCATCGCTGAGCGCGCCGATGTCGTCCTCGGCCACTTTGCTGCCCCGGTCGATGATGGCGAAGCGGTCGGCGGTGGCGCGGGCGAAGTGGAGTTTCTGTTCCACCAGCAGCACGGTGAGGCCTTCTTCCTTGTTGAGGGTTTTGATCACCTTGCCGATCATGTCGACGATGTTGGGCTGGATGCCTTCGGTGGGTTCGTCGAGAATCAGCAGGGTGGGGTCCAGCGCTAGCGCGCGACCGATGGCGAGTTGTTGTTGCTGGCCGCCGGACAGGTCGCCGCCGCGCCGGTGACGCATGTCATGCAATACCGGAAACAGCTCATAGATACGCGCCGGAATTTTACGACTCCGATCGGCGCGCGCCTGCAGCCCGGTCTCCAGATTCTCCTCGACGGTAAGCAGCGGAAAAATCTCCCGCCCCTGGGGCACATAGCCAATACCCGCCCGCGCCCGCTCCTCGGCGGCCTTCTTGCTCAGGTCCTTACTACCAAACTCAATCTTCCCAGTAGCGGCGGGCAACAACCCCATCACCGACTTCAACAACGTAGTCTTCCCCACGCCGTTCCGCCCCATCACACAAAGACACTCACCTTTCTCCAGACTCAGGTCCAGATCCCAGAGAGTGTGTGATTCCCCGTAATATTGATTCAACCCTTGCACGTTCAGCACGATCGTTCTCCCAGGCGACCCCAGGCCGCCCGCTATTAACTGTTAACTATTCACTCTTAACTGAATTACCCCGTTTCCCCGAGGTACACCTCGATCACCTTCGGATCATTCTGCACGTCCTGCATTTTGCCTTCGGCGAGGACGCTGCCTTGGTGCAGCACGGTGACGGTATTAGCGATGGAGCGAATAAACTCCATGTCGTGTTCCACGACCATCACCGAGTGGTCGCCGGCCAGGCTTTGCAGCAGTTCTGCGGTACGCTCCACCTCGTGGCGGGTCATGCCGGCGATGGGTTCGTCCACCAGCAGCAGCCGGGGCTTCTGCATCAGCACCATGGCGATCTCCAGCCATTGTTTCTGGCCGTGGGAGAGCGCGCCGGCGAGCTGGTCTTTTTGCGCGAGCAGGCCGACGGTCTCCAGGGTTTGCGCCATCCAGTCGTACTGCTGGCGGGTCACGGGTTGAAGCAGCGCCTGCCAGGTGCCCTTGGGGCCAGCCATGGCCAGCTCCAGGTTTTCCAGGGCGGTGTGTTCGGGAAACACGGTGGGTTTCTGGAATTTGCGGCCGATGCCGGCGGTGGCGATCTCGGTTTCGGTCATGCGCGTGAGGTCCAGCGTCTGGCCGAAGTAGCAGCTTCCGGTGTCGGGCCGGGTCTTGCCGGTGATCACGTCCATCAGGGTGGATTTGCCGGCGCCGTTGGGGCCGATGATGCAGCGCAGCTCGCCGGGCTCGATGTAGAGCGTCAGGTCGTTGAGGGCCTTGAAGCCTTCGAAGCTGACGGTGATGTCTTCCATATACAGAATGTGCTTGCCGCCGGTATCCAGCTGCCCCGGGCGCACCGGGCGGGTGCCCGGCCGAAGCGGGCCGAACACCTGGTCGCGGCGGAAGGTGTCACGCAGGCTCATGGTCGGCCTCCTTGTCGGACAGGGTCGGCTCGGGCTGCCGTTTGCGTTTGAGCAGGCTCTTGGCCAGGCCCACCAGCCCCTGGGGCAGGAACACGGTGACCGCCACGAACAGGCCGCCCAGGGCGAACAGCCACGCCTCCGGCATCACGCCGGTGAACACGGTCTTGCCGTAGTTCACCAGGATGGCGCCGATCACCGCGCCGTAGAGGGTGGCGCGGCCGCCCACGGCCACCCACACCACCAGCTCGATGGAGTTGAGCGGCGAGAATTCACCGGGGTTGATGATGCCCACCTGGGGCACGTAGAGCGCCCCGGCGATGCCGGCGAGTATTGCGCTGACGGTGAAGATCCACAGCTTGTAGTGCTCGGTGCGGTAGCCCAGGAAGCGGGCGCGGGATTCCGCGTCGCGCACCGCCATCACGGTGCGGCCCAGGCGGGTGCCGGTGATCCAGCGGCTGAGCACGAAGGCGCCGGCCAGGGCCAACGCCGAGGCGATCAGCAGCGCCACCCGGGTGCTGTCCTCGCGTAGCGAGAAGCCGAGGATGTCCTTGAAGTCGGTGAGGCCGTTGTTGCCGCCAAAGCCCAGCTCGTTGCGGAAGAACGCCAGCATCAGCGCGTAGGTGAGCGCCTGGGTGATGATCGACAGGTAAACGCCGGTGACCCGCGAGCGAAACGCCAGCCAGCCGAACACGAACGCCAGCACGCCGGGCACCAGCGCCACCATGATCATGGCGAAGCCGAAGCTGTCGAAGCCGTGCCAATACCAGGGCAGTTCCTCCCAGTTGAGGAACACCATGAAGTCCGGCAGCTCCGGGTGGCCGTAGACGCCCCGGTCGCCGATCTGGCGCATCAGGTACATGCCCATGGCGTAGCCGCCCAGGGCGAAGAAGGCGCCGTGGCCGAGGCTGAGAATGCCGCAGTAGCCCCACACCAGGTCCAGCGCCAGGGCGAGCAGCGCGTAGCACAGATATTTGCCCAGCAGGCTGACGGTATAGCTGCTCACGTGCAGGCCGGACTCCGCCGGCACCAGCAGATTGAGCAGGGCGACGATAAGCACCGCCCCGAACAGAATACCCAGGAAGGTTTTGGCGGTACGGTCGGTGAGCGCGGTGGTGAGATCCGAATGTCGCATTATTCCTCCGCGGCCCGACCGCGCTGCGGGAACAGCCCGCGCGGTTTGCGTTGAATGAACAGGATGATGAACACCAGCACCATGATCTTGGCCAGCACGGCGCCGGCCATGGGCTCGATGATCTTGTTGGCGATGCCCAGGCTGAAGGCAGCGGTGAGCGTGCCCCACAGGTTCCCGACGCCGCCGAACACCACCACCATGAAGGAATCGATGATGTAGGACTGGCCCAGGTTGGGGCCCACATTGGTGAGCTGCGCCAGTGCCACGCCGGCGATACCGGCGATGCCGGAACCCAGGCCGAAGGTGAGCGCGTTGACCCGTTCGCTGCGAATGCCCATGGCGCGGGCGGTGCCACGGTTCTGGCTGACCGCGCGCACCTGCAGGCCCAGGCGGGTTTTTTTCAGCACCAGTTGCAGGGCGAAGAACACGATCAGCGCGAACACGATGATGTAGAGCCGGTTATAGGTGAGCGAGAAGATCGGATTGATCTGCAAGGCGCCGCTCATCCAGTCCGGCGTGACCACGGTGCGGTTAAGCGGCGAAAAGATCAGCCGCACCGCCTGCTGCAAGATCAAGCTGACACCGAAGGTGGCGAGCAGGGTTTCCAGTGGCCGTCCGTAGAGGAAGCGGATCACGCAGCGCTCGATGATGATGCCGACAATGGCCGACACTAGAAAGGCGGCGGGCAGCGCGATTAGCAGCGACCACTCGTGGCCGTCCGGGAATATCTGTTGCACCACGAAGGTGGTGTAGGCGCCCAGCATGATCAGCTCGCCGTGGGCCATGTTGATCACGCCCATGACGCCGAAGGTGATCGCCAGGCCGATGGCGGCGAGCAGCAGCACCGAGCCCAGGCTTAGGCCGAAGAAGATAGTATCGGCGGTCTCGTAGCGTTCGGTGCGCAGGTCGATCTTCTTCAGTGCGCGCTCGGCGGCGTTGCGTTCGGCGGCGGCGTCGCTCTGCGCCAGGCGGTCACGCAGCACGTTGCGCACCGCCGGCTCCAGGCTGCCGGCCACCGCGTCGATGGCGTTCAGACGCTCGTTGAGCTGGCTGGCCGGGTCGCGTAGCACGGCGATGTTGAGGGCCGTGTCGATGACGCCCTTGACCAGCGGGTTGGCTTCCTCCGCCTGGCGGGCGCGCAGCGCGTCCAGCACCACCAGGTCGGTGTTGCCCACCAGACGCTGCGCCGCTTCACGGCGATTCAGCGGGTTGGGGTTGGCCAGCGCAGTCACCGATTTCAGGTCGCGGATTTGCTGGCGCAGGCGGTTGTTGATGATCACCGGGCGCGCGGCGCGGGCCTCGGCGCTGCCCACGTCCTCTTCGCTGATCGGGTCGCGCAGTGCCCAGCCGCCGTCGGCCTGTTCGCCGAGGACGATGCGGTCGCCGGCCAGGTCGTGCAGCAGTTCACGGTCAAGCAGCGCCTGCAGCAGGGCTTCGCCGCGTTCATGGCCGGAACGGGCGATCTCTTCGATGGCTTCGGCTTTGACGTCGAAGTCGCGACTTTTGAATTGGGCCAGCGACGCGCGCAGCGCATCCTCTTTAGAAACCTCGGGCGTTATGGCGGCCTCCGGCGGGCGTGGCTCGCCCTCGGACGACGGTGTGGACTGCCCGGCGTCGCCGGCCGGTTCAGCGGCGGGTTGCGCCACCGCCGTGCCGGCCACGCCGAGCAGTATAAAAATCAGTAGTAGAACCCTTGGCATGATGGTCCCTCAATGTGGTCCTGGTCTTTGCGTGGAAAAGGCGGGCCGGCGAACCGGCCCGCGGGGCGGGCGCGACCCGCTTATTGGGCGGTCTGGCCGCCACAGGTTTTGGTTTTGCTGTTGTAGTTGCCGCAGTTGACCGGGTCGGTCCAGTCGGCGATCAGGTTCTTGGAGTCGGGCAGGAAGTCGGACCAGGCGTCGCCGGGCACCACGCCGTCGGTTTGCGAAACCACCGCGAACTGGCCGTTGTCCTGGATTTCACCGATCAGCACCGGCTTGGAGAGGTGGTGGTTCTTGTTCATCACCGCGGTGCCGCCGGTGAGGTTGGGGGTTTCCACGCCGATCATCGCCTTGGCGACCTTATCGGTGGCGGTGGACTTGGCTTTCTCTACCGCTTTCACCCACATGTTGAAGCCGATGTAAGTGGCTTCCATGGGGTCGTTGGTGACGCGGTCGTCGCTGCCGATATAGTCGTGCCATTGATCGATGAAGGCGTTGTTCTCCGGGGTATAAACACTCTGGAAGTAATTCCAGGCGGCCAGGTGGCCGACCAGCGGCGCGGTGTTGATGCCGGACAGTTCCTGCTCGCCCACGGAGAAGGCGATCACCGGGATGTCGGACGCGTCCATGCCCTGGTTGGAGAGTTCTTTATAGAAGGGCACGTTGGCGTCGCCGTTGATGGTGGAGACCACCGCGGTCTTCTTGCCTTCGCCACCGAATTCTTTGATGCGAGACACGATCGACTGCCAGTCGGAATGACCGAACGGCGTGTAGTTGATCATGATGTCGTCCTCGGCGATGCCCTTGGACTTCAGGTAGGCCTCGAGGATCTTGTTGGTGGTGCGCGGGTAGACATAGTCGGTGCCGGCAAGCACGAAGCGCTCCACGCCCAGATCGTCGAGCAGATAGTCCACCGCCGGGATCGCCTGCTGGTTGGGCGCGGCGCCGGTGTAGAAGACGTTTTTGGAGGATTCCTCGCCTTCGTACTGCACCGGGTAGAACAGCAGGCCGTTGAGTTCTTCCACCACCGGCAGCACCGATTTACGGGATACCGAGGTCCAGCAGCCGAAGATCACGTCGACCTTGTCCTGGGTGATCAACTGGCGGGCTTTCTCCGCGAACAGTGGCCAGTCGGAGGCGGGGTCCACCACCACCGGCTCCAGCTTCTTGCCCATGACGCCGCCTTTTTCGTTCTGCTTTTCGATCATCATCAGCACGGTGTCTTTCAGTGTGGATTCACTGATCGCCATGGTGCCGGACAGGGAATGCAGTACCCCCACCTTGATGGTGTCCGCGGCCATTACCAGGCCACTGTAGGAGATAGCGCCAGCGGCGATGCCGGCCTGGGCCAGTCGTTTCAGGTTTATTGTCACTTTCATGGTGTTCCCCTTTCTCTTTTCCGTTCCGTAAATGGACCGTTCGCCGCGGTCGGCGTCGGTGTCTTGCTTCGCTCTCTTGATGGAGCGCACTTCAGGTCTCACTGGAAATTGTCGTGTCGGGCTCGCGGCCCTTGGCACGCGCTTCATGCAGCATGTGCAGCGTGATTTTTCTGACTTCGTTGCGGCTGGTCTCGATGTGGGCCTTGAGCATCATCAGCGCCTGCTCGGTGCGGTGATGGGCAATGGCGTCGAGAATGCGGCCGTGCTCGTCGTAGGTGGCGTCAATGCGCGGTGGCTTGGTGAAATCCAGCCGCCGGATAATGCGCAGGCGCTCGGTGAGGTCGTGGTGGATGCGCGCCATCTCGGTGTTGCCGGCGGCCTCCACCAGGGTTTCGTGGAAGCGCTCGTCCAGGCCGGACAGGGTGCTGACATCGCGCAGCCGCTCGGCGGGCGGCACCCGCCAGATGCGCATCAGATCCTCGAGCAGGATTTCCGGCTGCTGTAGATCGCACAGCCGGCGCACCGCCGCGCATTCCAGCACGGTGCGCACGTCGTAGAGTTCCTCGAAATAATCGAAGTCGAACGGCTTCACTTGCCAGCCGCTGCGCGGCAGCACCTGCACATAGGTCTCGCGCTCGAGGCGGAACAGGGCTTCGCGGACCGGGGTGCGCGAGGCGCCCATGCGTTCGGCGATTTCGTTTTCGCTGAAGCGGTCGCCGGGCAGCAGCCGGAAATCGAAGATATCTTTCTTCAATTGCCGGTAGATGCGCTCGGCCAGGTTCTCGCCGCGACCGCCGGTCTTGAGCGCCGCTCTTATGCCCTCCCTCATGCCGCGTTCTCCGTGTCGATCACCACCACCGGGTCGCCGGCGTTAATGATCGCGCCGGGCTTGCAGTGCAGGCCGGTGACGGTGCCGGCGACGTTGGCGGTGATCTCGAATTCCATTTTCATGGCTTCGACGATCACCAGGGTCTGGCCGGCTTCCACGCTGGCGCCTTCCTCCACCAGCAGCTTCCACACGTTGCCGCTGATCTCGGCGCTGATCAGGTGGCCGTCCACCTCGCCGATATCGGCGGCGCCGGCGCCCATCAGGGCCGATTCGATTTCCTCGTCCTCGTTCTGCCAGAGGGTCACTTCGTCCCGGTAGGCGGCCTGCTGGTGCTCGCTGAACGCTTCCATTTCCGGCTTGATGCTCTCCAGGAAGCGGCGGTGCTCGGCCAGGTTGAAAGTTTCTTCGCTGATCTCCACTTCCAGCCGGCCTTCGCGGAAGGCGTCGCGCATCTCACCCAGCTCCGCTTCGCTGACCGGGTAGTAGCGCACCTGGTCGAAGAAGCGCAGCAGCCAGGGCTCGCCGGGCTGGAACTGGCGGTTCTTGAGGTGCTTATTCCAGATCGGCAGGGTGCGGCCGATCAACTGATAGCCGCCCGGCGAGTCCATGCCGTAGATGCACATATAGACGCCGCCGATGCCCACCGTGCCCTCGGCGGTGTAGGTGCGCGCCGGGTTGTACTTGGAGGTCATCAGGCGGTGGCGCGGGTCCACCGGCACGGCGCAGGGCGCGCCCAGGTAAACGTCGCCCAGGCCCAGCACCATGTAGCTGGCCTTGAAGACGATGTCCTTGACCTGCTCGGTGCTGTCCAGGCCGTTGATGCGGCGGATGAACTCCACGTTGTTGGGCAGCCAGGGCGCGTCCGAGCGGATGGTCTCCTGGTAGCGCTGCACCGCGTCCAGGGTGGCGCTGTCCTCGAACGCCAGCGGCAGGTGCAGCACCCGCGAACGCACTTCCATGTCGTCCACGGAGCCGATCGCTTTCTCCCGTTCGAGCAGGGCGTTCACCAGGCTGGCCTGGTCGATCAACCGGGAGTCGTAGTGCACCTGTAGGCTGCGCACGCCGGGGGACAATTCCAGGATGCCGGGCACCGGCTCGGCCTTGAGGTTTTCCATCAGCGCGTGCACGCGCAGGCGCAGCGCCAGATCGAGCACGTTGTCGCCGTACTCGATCAGGATGTATTTGTCGCCGGCCTGTCGGTAGGTGATGCGCGGCACATGGCCGTCCGCGTCCAGCTCGGCGACCATGGTGGCGGAGGTAAAGGCAGGATCGGTCGCATCATGCAGATCCGGTGATACCACCGGCACCGGCGCCAGTTTTCCCACGGCGGCGTCCTGGGCCTGTTCCAGCGCCAGCGCCTCGGCGAACGCCACCGGCGTGAAGCGGATGCTGTCGCCGGGCTTGAGCTGGCCGACTTTCCACAGCTCCGCCTTGGCGATGGTCACCGGGCAGACAAAGCCGCCCAGGCTGGGGCCGTCCTTGGTGAGGATCACCGGGAAGTCGCCGGTGAAGTTGATCGAGCCGATGGCGTATTCGTTGTCGTGCAGGTTGGACGGGTGCAGCCCGGCTTCGCCGCCGTCGGTGCGCGCCCAGCTTGGCTTGGGGCCCACCAGGCGGATGCCCAGGCGGTTGGAGTTGTAGTGCACCTGCCAGTCCGCTTCAAAGAATTGCTCGATGGCCTCTTCGGTGAAGAAGTCCGGTGCCCCGTGGGGGCCGTACAGCACTTTGATCTCCCACTGCTGGGGGTAGTCCGGGATCATCGCTTCCGGTGCCGGCGCGGGTTCATGGTCCGGCGCCGGGGTCGGGCAGCCGGCCAGTTGCGGTTGGCAGATCGACAGCACGTCGCCCTTGCGCAGGGTGCGGCCGCCGTGGCCGCCGAACTGGCCGAGCACGAAGGTGGATTTGCTGCCCAGGTAGTCGGGCACGTCGATGCCGTTGCGCACCGCGATGTAGGTGCGGCAGCCGCTGGACGCCTTGCCGGTGGCGAGTGTCTGGCCGGCTTTGACCACCACCGGCTGCCACATCGACACCGGCTCGCCGTCCAGGGTGGCGTCACAGGCGGCGCCGGTGAGCGCCACCACCGTGTCGCTGTGGAACTTCAATGACGGGCCGACCAGCGTGGTTTCCAGGCCGGCGGCGCTGGCGTGGTTGCCGACGATGCGGTTGCCGAGCCGGAACGCGTAGTCGTCCATCGGCCCGGACGGCGGCACGCCGATGTCCCAGTAGCCGGCGCGACCGGGGTAGTCCTGCACCGTGGTGTAGGTGCCCGGTTCCACCACCTCAAACGCGGTGGGGGTGTATTGAAAGCTTTCCAGGTAGCGGGTGGAGACCTTGCCTTCCACCACCTTGGGGTCGATCAGAATGCGGCGCAGATAATCCAGGTTGGTGGCGATGCCGGACAGGCGCGTGGCGGCCAGGGCGTCCTGCATTTTTTTCAGCGCCGCCGGGCGGTTGTCGCCGTGCACGATCACCTTGGCGAGCATCGGGTCGTAGTGCGGGCTGACCTGGGTGCCGGTGTCCACCCAGCCGTCCAGGCGGATGTCCTCGGGGCCTTCTTTTAATGGAAAATACACTTCGGTGAGTTCACCGGGGCTGGGCTGAAAGTCCTTGAGCGCGTCTTCCGCGTAGATGCGCACTTCCATGGCATGGCCACGGCTCTGGTAGTCGGCGTCCAGCGGCGGGGTTTCGCCGCCGGCCAGCATCACCATCCAGGCCACCAGGTCGACGCCGAACACCGCTTCGGTGACGCCATGCTCCACCTGCAGGCGGGTGTTCACTTCCAGGAAATAAAACTCGTCGCGCTCGTCGTCGTAGATGTATTCCACCGTGCCGGCGGACTGATAGTTCACCGACTCGCCCAGGCGGGCGGCGCTGTCGTGGAGTTTCTCGCGGGTGGCCTGGGGCAGGTTGGGGGCCGGGGTTTCCTCCACCACTTTCTGGTTGCGGCGCTGCAGGGAGCATTCGCGTTCGCCCAGGGCCAGTACCTTGCCGTGGCCGTCGCCGAAGATCTGCACTTCCACATGGCGGGCGCGGGCCACGAAGCGCTCGATGAAGACGCCGCTGTCGGAGAAAAAGTTCTCCCCCATGCGCTTCACCGATTCAAAGGCGTCCACCAATTCCTGTTCGTTGTCGCAGCGGCTCAGGCCGATGCCGCCGCCGCCGGCGGTGCTTTTCAGCATGATCGGGTAGCCGATTTCGGCGGCGGCGCCTTTCGCTTCGTCCAGGCTTTGCAGTAGGCCGGTGCCGGGCGCCAGCGGCACGCCGGCGGCTTCCGCCAGGGCCCGCGCTTCGTGCTTGAGGCCGAAGCGGCGCAGCTGGTCCGGTGTCGGGCCGATAAACTGAATACCGGCGGCGGCGCAGGCTTCGGCGAAGTTGGCGTTTTCGGATAGAAAGCCGTAACCGGGAATAATGCCTTCGGCGCCGGTGTCCTTGGCCGCTTGCAGAATCAGCTCGCTGCGCAGGTAGCTCTCGGCGGCGGTCTGGCCGCCCAGGGCCACCGCTTCATCGGCGGCGCTGACGTGCTGGCTGTTGCGGTCCGCGTCGGAGTAGACCGCCACCGAGGCGATGCCCATCTGCTTGAGGGTGCGGCAGATGCGCACCGCGATCTCCCCCCGGTTGGCGATCAGAACTTTTGTCAGCCCTTTCTTATGCATTGCTCAAACCTCTTATGTAGTGCCTCCACCCCCCAAGGGCGGTTATGTCGGTGGCCGAGTCGATGGCCCAGCCTTCGCAGATGAAGCCCTTCACCTGTCGGCCGTCTTCGGTTTCCAGGGTGCCGATGCCCAGTGGTGCGGGGATCAGCGCCACGAAGCTGCCCAGCTCGCTGATTGGCATCGTCCATAGCTCAATATCGATGGCGGCGCCGTCGGTGCTTCTGATCAGGCCCGGTTTCGGCGGCGTGGTGTTGGCCAGGGCGTACAGCCGGTAGCAGGGCGCGGTGCGGGTGCTTTCCAGCAGTACCGCGCCACGGTCGGTGAGCTGATGATTGAGCGGCATGCCGGTGAGGTGAGCGCCCACTACCGCCACGGTGACGGTGCCGTCGTCGTTACCGGCGGCTGCGTTCTTTGTGGAGGAGGGCGCCGGTGTCGGCAGGGCATGGTCGGTGGCGCCGGCTTTCCAGGGACGGTGCCTTTGCCAGCGGCGGCCGAATTCGGCCAGGGCGCGGTCCTGCCAGGCCGCGCCGATCAGGGTGATGCCCACCGGCAGGCCGTCGTCGCGGAAGCCGCCGGGCAGGGCCAGGGCGCACATATCCAGCAGGTTGACGAAGTTGGTCCAGGTGCCGAGCTGGCTATTCAGTTTTACCGGCTCCTCGGCCACGGCGGCGCGGGTATAGATGCCCGGGGTGGAGGGCACCACCAGGGCGTCCACCTCGGCCATCAATTGATCCGACCGGCGACGCAGGTCCGCCAATTGGTATTGGGCGCGGAAGCCGTCGGCGGCGCTCATCTGTTTGGCCGGCAGAATCACGTCGCGGATCACCGGCAGCAGGGCGTCTTTTTCCAGCAGCGGTTCCGCCACGGTGTAGCGCTCGGCGACCCACGGGCCCTGGTAGAGCAACTCGGCGGTTTCTTTCAAGACGTCGGTGTCGAGCGGAATCAGTTCGGCGATTTCACCCAGCTCTTCCAGGTGGCGCTGCCAGGCCGAGGCGGCTTGCTGATCGCCGAACCAGGGCGTGTCCTTGGGCACCCCCAGACGCAGACGTTCCGGCAGCGCCGAAGGCAATGGGGTCGGCGCCGGGCGCGCGTAGCCGTCCAGTTCGTCGTAGCCGCGGAACAGGTCGTAGACGCTTTGCGCGTCTTCCACGCCCAGCGCGAACACGCTGATGCAGTCCAGGGTGCGGCAGGCGGGCACCACGCCCCGGGTACTCATGCTGCCCTTGGTGGGCTTGAGGCCCACGGTGTTGGTGAACGCCGCCGGCACCCGGCCGGAGCCGGCGGTGTCGGTGCCCAGCGCGAACGGCACCAGCCCGAGGCCGACCACCGCCGCCGAGCCGGCGCTGGAACCGCCGGAGATATAGTCCGGGTTAAAGGGGTTGGGCACTTCCCCATAGGGGGAGCGCACGCCCACCAGTCCGGTGGCGAGCTGATCCAGGTTGGTCTTGCCGACCAGAATGGCGCCGGCGTCGAGCAGCGCCTGCACCGCCGGCGCGGTTTCCTTGGCGGTGTAGGTGTAGGCCGGGCAGGCGGCGGTGGTGGGCAGGCTGCCCACGTCAATGTTGTCCTTGATGGCGAACGGCACGCCGTATAAAGGCAGGGTCGGATCACTGAGACGCTCGGCCTGGGCCAGCAGGCTGGATTCGTCCAGCAGGTGGATCCACAGGGCCCGCTCGCTGTCCTGCAACTGAGCGGAAAGAGCTTTCATGGCCGATACCGGAGTGACGTTCTTTTTCCGGTAGGCGGCGCGCCAATCATCAATGGTCCAGCCAAGCACGATCGCATACCTCGTTGTATACCAGTGGGTATGCCGATCAGTGCAAAGCCGGTGCCAGCTTTTTGGTGACGACTAAGATGCTGAAAAATAACCAATTTTTCTGTCGGCCGGGAATATGGACGGTCTGGTCGGGGCGAGAGGGCTGTGTGTTTTTGGGGCGCCTGCGCGAATCTTGTGCGCGGCCACCGGTGACAAGGGGCGCAAGCAACAGCGTTTTAGGGCAAGATGGCAGCCCTAATAATGGCGTCGCATTAGAGGCTGCGTTTGACTACCGAGATCGACCACATGCTGTCGCGGCACGGCGAACGTTACCGCTGGCTGGTAACGGCCACCGCCATGGTGGGCACGCTGTCCATGTCACTGTCCTCCACCATTATTAATGTTGCTTTGCCGCGCATCATGGCCGATTTCCAGGTCGGTCATACCGACGCTCAATGGTTATCCACCGCTTTCCTGGCGAGCATGACGGTGGGGATGTTGGTGAATGCCTGGTGCGTGTCCTGTTTTGGTCTGAAGAACACCTATCGCGGCGCCCTGCTGATTTTTCTATGTGCTTCCGCTGCCGGCGGTCTGGCGCCTTCTTTTGAAACGCTGATCGCGGTGCGGGCGGTACAAGGTCTCACCGCCGGTCTTGTACAGCCGCTCGCACTGTTGATTATTTATCGGGTTTTTCCTATCGAGCAGCGTGGCCGCAGTGTCGGCTTCTACGGCATGGGGGTGATCCTGGCCCCGACCTTGGGGCCGGTGTTGGGTGGGGCCTTGGTGGACATCTGGCATTGGCGCGCGGTGTTTCTGGTGGTGGTGCCGCCGTCGCTTACTGCGCTGGCGTTGGGCAGCCGCTATTTATTCCGGGGTCAGGAAGATGGCCCGCGTCGCCGTCTGGATTGGCCCGGCCTGGTGCTCCTGGCGAGTTGGCTGGTGGCACTGCTGTGGGGGTTGTCCAGCGGTCCCCGGTTCGGTTGGTACGCACCGGCAGTGCTCACGGCTCTGGGTGGCGGCGTGTTGGCGCTGGCGTTGTTCGCGGTGCGCGAGCTGACTTGCCGCGACCCCTTGCTGGCACTGGCGGTGTTCCGGCGCCCCGGCTTCAAGGGCGCCTTCGGGGTCGCCATGATCACCGGCGCCGGCCTGTTCAGTTCGGTTTACTTGTTGCCGTTGCTGGTGCAGACGGTGCTCGGCTTCTCGCCGACCAAGGCGGGCTTAATGCTGATGCCCGCCGGTCTTGCGATGGGTTTGATCTATCCGTTCGTGGGGCGGCTGGCGGATCGCCACAGTGTCGGTTTGATGGGCGCGGTGGGGCTGACCGGATTCGTGGTGGCGGCGGTGGCACTCAGTGTCTGCGCCGGCGGCGCGTCCTTCTTCTGGCTGATGGTCTGGGCGATCCTTACCCGGGTCGCCTGCGCTTTTCTGATGCCGCCGGTGGTGGTGGCGGCGATGGCATTGCTCGACGAACCATTGGTCAATCAGGGGGCCGGGGTGATCAGCTTCGCCCGCCAGCTCGGCGGTGCTTTCGGGATTACGCTGGTGGCGGTGGTGTTGCAGGAGCACGCCGCCCTGTTTGCCTTCGGCGCCGGAGCCGGACCCGGCCAGGGATACCGCGATGCTTTTATTCTGCTGGCGCTGGTGTTCGCGCTGGGGATGCTGCCGCTGTGGAATCTGGCGCGCGGTTCGCGGCGACAATAAAAAGTTCATCGCGGCTTATGGGGCACGCCTTCAAGGCAAGGGCGGCGCTGTGGCCGGTGTCGGCCGTTGCGGTCGGACGCCGCGTCCGAAGGTGTTGCCCATGCGCGTACGTAAGGTGGATTGATTGAATAAACCCAAGCGATTTGGCGCTTGTCGTGCGATACCGCCGGACTGCAGTGCCGGGTCATCGCGATCAGGCGCGGTGGCGGGCGACATTCTTTCTTGGAAACAATCGTAAGGGAGTGCTTTGTAGCCGTTGACGTCCACCGTCACGCAGGGCGAGGCGTCGTCATCCGCGCGCACCGTCGTGCCTGCTAAGGCCGCCACCGCGAGCAGGCAGCAGGGGATAACACAGCGTCGGGTCACTTTGCTTCTTGTCATTCTCACCGTCCTCCCGCTCTCTCCAAATTATGTGCGTAAATGGCACACGTTTACCTTGGTCGCCAATCCGGCGCCGGACAAGGTCGATGCCCGCAATGGTTGTGAATTTTTCATGACATGGCTTCGGTTTCATCGTTTTTAAATCGTCTATCCAGTGTTGACCGGCGCACTCCTCGCTCTCCCCAATAAGAGCGCCATCGGTCGGCAATCAGGTTGGCCGCTGTCCGTTCCTATCCCCAGGGCAGCGGCCTATTTTTTGGTTCATCGCGCTTTTCCGTTGTTCCGCGTCCCCAATGGAGCCTCCCACCTCCGTCCCTCTCCGTTTTACCTCTCTGCGTTGTTCTGTCGCGCGGTTTTATGAATTTTCGGTGACAAAGCTTCGGTCCTGAAGGCTTCCGGTCATCTACAAAGTGTTAACTGGATCACTGGCTGTATCGGTTGGTGAATTTTTCGGTTGTGGCAATCGGTTTATTTGGGGGCATCGCCGCGCGCGATGGCAGGCCACGGCCCGGTGTATTGAGTGCCGAGTTTGGAATCCATGTTTTACCAGAAGCGAACGAGTGGACGTTGTTACTCCGCCAGGGGGATGTTGCTGGCGGGGCTGATCATGGCCAGTCCATTGACCTGGTCCCAGCAGGCTGGCAAGGCCGTGCCTGAAGCACAGGCGTCCGGGGTTACCACCACGGTGACCATTAACGAGTACATCGTGCGCGGCAATACCGTGTTGGAAGCACGCGACATCGAACGCGCGGTTTACCCCTACCTGGGGCCGGACAAAACCCTGGGTGATGTGCAAGGCGCGCAGCAGGCGTTGCAGAAGGTCTACCAGGAAAAAGGTTACCAGTCGGTGTACGTGGAACTGCCGGAACAGAAAGTGAGCGCTGGTGTGGTGTACCTGCAAGTGGTCGAGGTCAAAGTCGGCCGGGTTCGTGTGGTCGGCGCCCAGTATCACTCGCCCATGACGATTAGAAACCAGGTGCCCGCGTTGAGCCGTGGCACGGTGCCGAATTTCGATCTGGTCCAGGAAGAGCTCACCCGTGTCAATCGTACCGGTAAGCGTCAGGTTATGCCGTTGGTCAAGGAAGGTCGGATTCCGGGCACCATGGATGTCGACTTGGCAGTGGAAGACGAGCGCCCCTCGAGTGCCAGTTTGACGCTGAACAACGACTACAGCGCCGACACGGAAAAACTGCGTGCGGTGGCCACCGTGGGCCACTCTAATTTGTGGCAGAAAGGCCACAGTCTTTCCCTGACCTTCTTTACCGCGCCGCAGGACACCGATAACGCGGAGGTCTGGTCGCTAAGCTATGAGGCGCCGCTGGGCGACCGCTGGGCGGCGCGTTTTTCCGGGTACACCTCCGACAGCGACGTGGCCACCGTGGGCGGCACCAATGTGCTGGGGCGCGGTAGTTCGTACGGCCTGGCCGCCGTGTACAGCTTGCCGTTCAACGGCACTTGGGGGCATTCGCTGTCGGCGGGAATTGATTTCAAGGATTTCGAGGAGGCACTGGTGTTCGGCCAGTCCCAGGACGATGTTCCTTTGCAATATGCGCCGTTCACCTTCGCCTACAACGGCTATTTCTACACCCAGGGGACACAGGGGTATCTCAATATCAGCCTGGTCACCGCCACCAATGAGTTTCCGGCCAACGGTAGTGACTGGGAAGAATTCGATTACAAGCGCTTCCAGGCCAATCCGGATTTCGCGGTGTTGAAAACCGACGCGGGTGCCGAGTGGCAGCTTAGCGAATGGATACTCGCCAGCAAGCTCAGCGCGCAACTGGCGTCCGGTCCACTGGTCTCCAACGAGCAGTTCGCGGTGGGCGGTGCCGACACGGTGCGTGGTTATCTGGCCGCCGAGCAAGCCGCCGACGACGGCTATTTGGCCAGTTTGGAGCTGCGCACGCCATCACTGTCGGAATGGTTCGGTAACCCTTGGTCGATGTTCCGCTTTCACGTCTTCGCGGAAGGCGCCCAACTGCAATTGCAAGACGCCTTGCCGGATCAGGATGACAACTTTGATCTGGCCAGTGTCGGCGTTGGCGCGCGCGCTGAGATCGGCGGCAGCTTCAGCGGTTCTCTGGATGTCGGTTACCCACTTATCGATGGCTCTAATACCGAGAGGTACGACCCCAGGGTGCACTTCAGCGTGACCGCCGGATTTTGAATGAAAACGAATCGAACCTTGAAACGAAACCGCCCAATAAAGCCAGTTCTTCGGAGTGCCTGATCATGCGACAACGTCTACTCATCTTCCTGTTATCTTGCCTGGGGACGCTGTTGCCGACCCTCGCCCACGCCTGGTGGCAAGAGGATTGGAGCTACCGGAAACAGATATCTCTGGACACCACCCAACAGGGCGCCGCGATCACCGAGCGTGTGGGGCGCATGCCGTTACTGGTGCGATTGCACACCGGTAATTTCAGTTTCGATGGGGTGAAAGCCAACGGCGCCGACGTGCGTTTCGTGGCGGCGGACGACCAGACCGTGCTCAATCATCGCATTGAAAGTTTCGATTCGCTGTTGGGCGTGGCTTATATCTGGGTGGACGTGCCGGAGATCCAGGGCGGAGGGCGTCAGGATATCTGGATGTACTACGGCAATCCGGACGCGCCGCCGGTGGATAGCGAACAGGTTTTCGACGCGGAGTACGCCGCCGTTTATCACTTCGACGGCGCGCCCGGGGCCACCGCCGACGACGCTACCGCCTATTCCAATGACTCACAAAACCCGGTGCCCGGCACCACGTCCGGCGTCATTGCCCAGGCAGCACAGTTCAGCGGCGATCCCTTGGTCCTGCCGGCCTCGCCGTCGCTGGCGGTCGCCGCCGGCGGACAGTTCACGTTCAGCGCCTGGGTGCGCACCCCGCAGGCAGCCGGTGAGCAACTGCTGTACGCGCGCCGCGACGCCGGCAATGCATTGCTGATCGGTATCCAGGACGGTTTACCGTTTGTGGAAGTGAACGGCCAGCGGGGCAGCCGCGCTCAGCCGATCACCGCCGATCAATGGCAGCATCTGGCGGTCACCGCCGATGGCCGCCAGGTCAGGTTGTACTTGAACGGCCGACCGGTGAGTACATTACAGGGTGCGCTGCCGGCCTTTAATACACCGGCGGCGGTGGGTGGCGATGTGCCGGGTTACACCGCCCCGGCCGCCGCGCCGGTCGAAGACGGCGATGTCGGCGCGGCCGCGACGGACAGCGTGGTGGCCGGTGAAGGCGAGGCCGGCGAGAGCACGGTTCCCGTGGCCACCGGCTTCAGTGGTGCCATGGATGAGGTGCGTGTTTCCCGTCAGGCACGGCCCTCCGCGTTCTTGATGGCCGGCGTGCAGTCCCAGGGCGCGGAATCCCGTTTGCTGGTGTTCGGTGCCGATGAAGAGCAATCCGGTTTTGGCTTCGGAGCGCTTGGGTTTCTGCTCAGCGCGGTGCCCATCGATGCCTGGGTGATTATCGCCGTATTGATGGTGATGATGGTTCAGACCTGGGTGGTGATGTTTCAGAAGTTTCGCCACACCCGGCGGGTCGACGAAGCGAACGGCGAGTTTCGTGAAGCGTTTTCCGAGGTCGGTACGCGGCTGGAAACACTCGCCGATGACCGCTCGCTGGGTGAGCGCCTGCATTACTCGTCGCTGTGGCGCCTCTATCAGGTGGCGGTCCATGAGCTGCGGGTGCGCCGTGAGCAAGGCGCCGACACCGATCGTATTTCCTCGGAAACCCTGGAAGCGATTCGCGCTTCCATGGACGCCGTGCGCACCCGCGAAAACCGCACCCTGGGCGCACGCCTGGGCATCCTTTCCAATGCCATCGCCGGCGGCCCGTACATAGGCCTGCTGGGCACCGTGATGGGCATCATGGTGGTGTTCCTGGGCACCGCCATGGCCGGCAACGTCAACATCAACGCGGTGGCTCCGGGCATGGCGGCGGCACTGCTGGCTACCGCCGCCGGCCTGTTCGTCGCGATCCCCGCGTTGTTCGCCTATAACCGCCTGAACGGTCGCAATCGGGATATCAGTTCCGACATGCGCGTCTTTCTGGATGAGTTCGTTACCCGGCTGGCGGAACAGCGCGGCGCTGGTGCTGTTCCAGCCGCTCCCGTCGCCGGCGGCGGCGCGCAACGTGTCACCCCTCGCGATGTGACTGTTTAAGGAGAGCGTTATGGCTTCCGTAAAAGCTTCAATGGATGACGATGAAATCGATGGCCCGGTGGACGGGATCAATATCACTCCGCTGGTCGACGTGCTGATGGTGGTGTTGGTGATGTTCATTCTGACCGCCACCGCGCAGGTCGCGGGCATCCAGGTGGATCTGCCCAAGGCCAGCGCCTCGGTGTCCTTGTCGGAGCCCAAGACCAAAGCGGTGTCGGTGAACAACGATGGCCAGGTATTTCTGGATGCCTATCCGGTGACCTTGCAGGAATTGGAGGACCGGTTGCGCACCGAGAAAGCCACCAACCCGGATTTCCCCGTGGTGCTGCGCGGCGATGCCGCGGTGCAGTACCAGAAGGTGGTGGAGGTGCTGGACATCCTGCGTCGTCTTGAACTGGCCCAGGTCGGGCTGGTCACCGGCAAGCCCAAGAACTGACTGCACGGATCGGACCCGAAATGCCAAGCGAATCACCAAGATCCAAGAACACCGTGAAAAGCGCCGGCCCGGGGCACCGGCCGCGCGCGCCGGCGCTTCGTTTCGCGTGGGCTGTCGCGGGGCTGGCGGTGCTGGCCGGGCTGAGCTGGTTGATCTGGCTGTGGGCCAACGATACCGCCGGAGTGCGCCGTCAGGTCGCGAAGCAGGAGATGATCATTCCGTTGCCACCTCCGCCGCCGCCGGAAGAAACCCCGAAGCCGGAACCGGAGCCGGAGCCCGAGGAAGTGGTGGAGCCGGAACCGGAGCCAGAACCCACGCCGGTGGAAGAGCCTACGCCGGAGGAGCCGCCGTCGCCGGCGGATGACCTTTCCGAAGCCATGCAGATCGACGGTGAGGCCCAGGCCGGCAGCGACGCTTTCAATATCGCCGCCGGCGGTGGTGGTGGCATGGGGGGATCCGGTGCCGGGGTGGGGAACGCCAGTTATGGGCAATACCTTTCTTACGCGTTCCAGAAAGCACTTCGCGAAGACCAGAGCATTCGTCACTTGAGCTACCGGGTGGAGGTCAATCTTTGGCTCGACCGGAGCGGCCGGGTGACACGGGTGCAACTGCTTGAATCGAGTGGCGACGACGACGTGGACGACAAGGTCATCGCCGCATTGCGCGATATCAAACCGATGGATCAAGAACCGCCCAGAACCCTCACCTTGCCGGTGCGCATGTCGCTGCAGGGGCGGCGACCGGGCTGACAAGGGCTCAACCCAACACGATGAACGTTTCAGGAGCGACATAGCATGAACAGGCAATTTCACCGTTGGGCCCTGGCGCTGGCCCTGGCGGCCGTACTGGCCGGCTCGGCGCGGGCACAAACCCCGCCGCCGACGGACCCGAACGTCACGTCCGGCACCACCGTCCATCTGATTCGTCTTTTGGTGGAGCAGGGCGTGATCACCGCGCAGCAAGCGCAAGCACTCATGGAGCAAGCGCGCCAGGAGGCGGTGGCCGCCGAGCAGAGCACCCAGCCGGAGGTCCGCGAGGGCGATGTACGAGTGCCTTATATTCCGGAAACAGTACGCGATGAAATCCGCGCCGAAGTAAAAGATGAGGTGATCGCCCAGGCCAAGGAAGAAAACTGGGCGGCGCCGAATACTTTCCCGGCCTGGGTATCGCGGATCACGCTGTTCGGTGATGTGCGCGTGCGCAATGAGTCCCGTTTTTACTCCGGGGACAACAGCTTCGATATTATCGATTTCAACGAATTCAACGACGATAATTACGACCTGGGGCAGTTGAACCAGACGCAGCCGCCGTTGATCAACAGCCGCGAGGAGCGCGAGAACCGCCTGCGGGTGCGCGCCCGTTTCGGCCTGAACGCGGCCCTCAGTGACAACTGGAGCGCCGGGGTTCGTGTTGCCACCGGCAGCAGTAACAGCCCGGTTTCCACCAACCAGACCCTGGGCGGCGGGCTCAGTAAGAAAGACATCTGGCTGGATCGGGCGCGCATCACCTGGTCGCCCGGTGTATGGAATGTCACCGGCGGGCGCGCCGAGAATCCCTTCGTGTCCTCGGACCTTTTGTACGACGGCGATCTGAACTTCGACGGCATTTCAGCCAGTTGGAGTGATGTGGCGTTCAGCGATCACGGTGCCTTCTTCGGTACGCTGGGCGCCTTTCCTCTGTCCTATACTTCGGACGACTTTCCTTCACGGGAATTCGACAAGGCAAGCAGTGACGATAAGTGGTTGCTGGGCGCGCAGATCGGTACGGACTGGCGTTTCAGTGAAGACAGCCGCTTCCTGATGGCGTTGTCCTATTACGATTTCGACAACATTCGCGGCCAGCGGTCCTCGGAGTGCGTGCTTTATTTCGGCGACGATACCTGTGACACGGACGGTTCGGCACCGGCTTTCATGCAAAAAGGCAACACCGTCTTCCTATTGCGCGACATCGCGCTCAATCCCGCCGACCCGGCGAATACCGCTATGCCGCAACTAGTGGGCCTGGCCTCAAAATTCGAACTGTTCGACCTGAACCTGCGCTGGGATACCCCACTGTTTGGCGGCTATAAACTGCGTCTTGCCGGCAACTACATCTACAACCATGGCTACAGCGAAGAAGAATTGTTCCGCAATGCGGACGGCCAGGTGATCAATAATTTTGATGAAAACGGTGAAATAAAAAGTGGCCGCGACGCCTGGATGGTGCACAGCGCCTTCGGTTCTTCGCTGGATCTGGACACCGCCGGGAATTGGAAAGTATTTGCCGGTTACAAGCACATCAAACCGGACGCATTGCCGGACGCATTCAACGACTCGGACTTCCATCTCGGCGGTACCAACGCCAAGGGGTACTACCTGGGTGGTGCTTACGCGTTTACCGATTCTCTCTACGCGCAGGGTCGTTGGTTGAGTACGGAGGAGGTCTACGGTCCTCCTCTGGCCATCGACGTGTTGCAGGTCGAACTGAACGCGCGGTTCTGACGCTTAAGGAGAAGGAACATGCAGACTATTTCGACTAATCTCGGAGTGACCGGCGCACGCCGGCGCCGGGTGTTGGCGTTGACTCTGGTAGTGGGTTTGATGTCCGCTCCGGCGGTTTGGGGGCAAGTGGCCGAGAGCCTTGAAGCTCGGCTGCGCGCTGAGCTGCGCAGTACCACGCAGCAACTGCGTGACCTGCAATCCGAGCAGGCCCGTCTGCAAGCGGCGCGGGCCACCGCCGAGACGCAGCGCGACGCGGCGCTCGCCAAGGTGGACGCGCTGCAAGGGCGGCTCAGCAACAGTGAAGGGAAAATCCAGGCGCAGCGCCGTGCCAGTCAATCGCGCATTGCCGCCAGCCAGCAACGTGCCGAGCAGGTTCGCGGCGCCTACGACGAGTTGCTGACGTTGGCGCGGCAAAAGGAAGCGCAACGGCTGACGCTGAAAAAGCAGGCTCGGCAGCAATCCGCAGCCCTGAAAAGCTGCGTGGAAAGAAACGGCGCGCTGTATCAGGCCGGTCGGGAAATCCTCGACGCATACCAGAACCTGGGGACCGGCGATATTTTCCGCATGCGCCAGCCATTGGCGGCCTCCGCCCGGGTCCAATTTGAGGATAAGGCACAGGATTTCGGCGACCGCCTGTACAACAACCAGGTGCAAGTGACAGAGACGCCGTCCAACCAGGGCGAGCCCGCCCACCAAGCAGCGGAGACGGAGAACCATGAGCGAACACAGTGAGATGATCGAAACGATCGACCTGCAGGATCTGACGACGATACTGCAGGACGCCGGTTATCGGACCAACGAAAGCGAACAGAACGGCATCAAACAATTGCTCAGCGCCAGCCAAGGCATCGGCTTCGCGGTGAGGCCCGGTAACCCGGTCGGTGATGAGCAGAAGATGCTGGACTTCACCCTCAGTTGCGCGCTACGCATCCAAGGTGAGTTGCCGACGGACATGGTGGCGGACTGGAACCGGGGTAAACGGTTTAGCCGCCTTAGCCACCAGGGCGACTTTCTGGTTCTGGAAATGGATGTGGTGGTGGCCGGCGGTGTCGGTGCCGCCCATTTGCGAGCGCAGGTGGAATTGTGGGACCGCCTGATGCGTGAGTTCCTGCTGTATCTGCGTCATTACCGTGATGCCAACAATGACGACGCGCCGGACGCCGCCGGTCAGGATTAACTGATGATCAGCACGCCGCCCGGAAAAGAGCGCACGCTGGCACCATGAACCTCGCGCACCAGTGAGTCGAAATCCTCCAGACGATCCAAGGAAAGGTACGCCTGCACCGGCGTGCGAGCGAGGGTCTCGTCGAGCAGAACAATACGGCCAGGGCGGTAGCGGTTGACCTCTTCCACTACCTGCCTCAAGGGCGTGCCGTCGAACACCAGAACCCGTTGGCGCCAGGCGCTAACGCGCCGTGGGTCCACCTCGCGCACGCCGGTCAGCCGGCTGTCGTTGTAGATCACTTGTTGGGCCGGCCCCAGCCGTGATCGGTGACGGCCGTGATCAACGTCGATTTCCCCTTCCAGACAAGTCACGCGCACGCGGTCGTCGGTGTAACGCACATTGAAGCGTGCGCGCCCGGCGGCGATGCGGCCCTCGCCGGCGCTGACGGTGAAGCCGTCGGCGGCGGTGGTGATTTCGGTTTCCCCGGAACGTAGAACCAACCCGGTGACGGTGTCGTCGTGGCGTTGTAAATCAATGCGAGTTTGCGTATTGAGCTGGACGGTAGCGGCTTGCGATAGCACCACTTCACGCTGCTCGCCGGTGGCGGTCCACAGGTCCGAGGACAGGGCTTGGGCGTCGGGCCAGAGGTCCAACGGTGAACGCAACGCCACCCAGCCCAGTGAAGCGGCCGCCGCGCCGCCGAGCAAGGCGCGCCGGCTGAAAAGGCGCTGCCGGGCGGTGTCCAGCGGCGTTGCCGTCGCCGCCGGTACGTCGGCGGCCTGCTGCATGCCCTGCCATACTCGGCGGCAACGGGCGAACGCCGCGGCGTGGGCCGGACTGCGCGCGCACCAGCGTTGAAAAGCGTCGCCATCGGCGGCGGTGGCCTGGCCCGAAGCAAGACGAACGACCCAGTCCTGGGCTTCCCGAGTGATCCGATCCGTGTCGCTGGCGGGGAAAACGTGTTGAGGGTTCATGATGACGGCGGCCTTTTCTTTTTGGGCCCGAAGCGTTGAATGTATTCCCGGTCCAGCCGGCGGCAGCAATGTTGCAGGCCGGCTTTCAGTTCTTTTTCGACGGTACGCAGGGAGACGCCGTGGCGCGCGGCGATCTCCGCGTGGGGGAGGTCATTGATTCGCGCGGCGGTAACGATGGCGCGGCGCCGGCGTGGTAATTCCGCGAGCGCTCGCCGGAGCATGTCGATCTCCTGTTCCCCCAAGGCTTCGCGGGCCGGATCGGCCCGCTCATCCGCCATCAAGTACAGGTCTTCCACTTCGTCCAGGGTCATCACACGGGCCTGTTTACGCCGTTGTTCCTCCGCCACGTTAAGCGCCACGCGGAACACGTAGGCCGCCGGATGGCGCACCGCGGCACTGTCGCTCATGGCGTCGATACGCAGCCAGGTTTCCTGCAAAGCGTCTTCCGCCAATTGACGGGAACCCAGGCGGCTGCGCAGGCGTTGTCGGAACTCGTCGTAGCGGAGCACCAGCAAATCCCGCAGCGGTTGATGCAGGGTATCGGGCATGGCTAGCGCTCCCCGATGTCGTTGCAAGGCAGCGTATCGGCGGTGCCGCGTAACAACACCGTTAGCGGTGAAGGTTGCGCCGCCGGCGGCGGCGCCAGCCGGCTGCCTTCAAGTGCGTTGCGTACGGCGGCGCCCCAACGCGATGCGTCTTTCGAATCCAATACATGGACACGCTCGATGCGTCCGTCGGTGGCGATCCATAATTGCAAGGCAAGGCGGAAGCGCCCGAACCGGTCCGGATGCCGCCGACACAATAAACGTCCCAGATGATTCTGGACGGCACCGGCGTAGGCCGGCGTTACGGTCGTGCCGGTTGGCGCCGTGACGGCGTCGCGGGCACCGCGCCGGGGCAATAACGTTAGCGCGGATTCGCCCACGCGGCGTACCTCCAGATCGGTGGTTTCGAGCAGCCGTCGCAGTGCCGTGGTCGGCGCCAGCCGGCCGTGCACCGGCGTGGCGGTCTTGTTTGTTATTAGATCGCTGGTCACCAAAATCGAAATCCCCGTTTGTTCGCTGAACGCCGCGAGCGCCTGAGAAAGCGGTTGGGCGGGCATGTCGAACCGCACCGTGGTGTCCACCCGGGCCACCGACGGCCATGTCAGCAAAACGCCCAAGGCGGCCACGCTCAGCAAGCGACGGACGGTCACCGGACAGCGTGAAATAGTCATAGGGTCGGAATTCGGGCTGACACGAAGGCGCAAATTGCCACTATGTCACCGTTTTATGTCGGAAAGATGTCACAACGCTTTTTTTATGGCGAAGCGGGAAGCCGCATAGGGTTTATATGAATTTTCCATGAAATAACTGCGGTCCGGCGTCGGTTTAACCCTCTAGTTCAAAGAGTCCGGGCACGATTCTTTCGCGGAGCGCCGGGCCGATCCTTTTGCCTTCAGCCCGAGCTTTTTCTTAAGAGAGTGTCCCGATGATGATGAAGAAAGCCGCCCCGTCCCAAGCGTCGATGAACCGTTCCGTAGTGGGAACGCCGTTCGCGGTCAGGCCATTGGCACGGGCGGTGGCGTTGATCCTCACGGTGGGCAGCACCGGGCTAGTGGACGCCGCGCCGCGCCCCTTGAGCCCGGCATGGATGGCCGCCAAAGCGGCGAGCCGGGCGACCGCCCCGGCGCCCCGACCGGGCACCGCCAGCGGCGCCCGGTCGCTGGCGCAGCAACAAGCCAACCGGCAATTGCGCCGTTCCATCGATAACCTGACCCGCACCGCCGGTGCCATCGCCGCCCAGCGGGCGGCCCAGGAGGCCGCGCGCCAGGCCGCCCGTCAGGCCGCGTCGAATATCCCCGACGGTCTCGCGGATGGCGGCTTGAAAGTGGACGCCGATCCAGACACCGCCGGGTGGTTCAACGCCGAGGACCCAACTCAGTCGGTCAGCGACGGCCACACCACGGTCAACATCAAGCAGACCGGCAACAAAGCGATCCTCAACTGGAAAACCTTCAACGTTAGCCGTGACACCACGGTGGATTTCGACCAGCAGGCCAACTGGGCGGTGCTGAACCGGGTGAACGATCCCGATGCACGGCCCAGCCAGATCCAAGGCCAGATCAACGGCGACGGCACGGTAATGCTGGTGAACCGCAACGGCGTGGTGTTCAGCGGCTCCAGCCAGGTCAACGTGCGCAATCTGGTAGCGGCGGCGGCGGACATCAGCGATGAACAGTTTCGCGAGCGCGGCTTGTACGGTGACAACGAAGGCAGCCAGGCGGTGTTCACCAATGCCCAGGGCGACATTGACGTGCAGGCCGGCGCGCGGCTGACCACCGCGGCGCCCGGGTCCGCCACTCAGAGCGGCGGCTACACGCTGCTCGCCGGCAGGAACGTGCATAACCAGGGCGAGATCGTGACCGAGCAAGGCCAGACCACGCTGGCCGCCGGTGAGGATTTTTATATCCGTAAAGGCCGTGGCACCGAAGAGAACCTGGCCTCCACCACCGACGGCAACGAAGTGGCGAGCCGCCAGTCCGCCGCCAGCGCGCTCGACGGCAGCGCCGGCACGGTGACCAACAGCGGTCTGATTCTCTCGTCCGAAGGCGACATTACGCTGACCGGGCACGACGTACGCCAGCAGGGCGTGGCCGTGGCCACCACCACTGTCGATAAGCGCGGCACCATCCACTTGCTGAATTCCGCCAGTGACGCGTCCGGCCAGGTGACCCTGGGCGAGGGCAGCGTCACCGCCGTGGTGATCGACGAGGACGGCGGCACCGCCCTGGACACCCGTCGCCAGACTTTGATCAACCAATCGGCGAAGTACGACCTCGAGCGCGAGGGTCTCAACGACGGCGTCTTCGACAACCTGGCCGAGCTGCCCGACCGCCGCGACCAGTCCCGCGTGGAGATCGTCTCCGGCGGCGACGTGATCTTCGAGGACGACTCGCTCACCCAGGCCACCGGCGGCCAGATCGCCGTTGCCGCCAGCG
>Ga0206123_10001059_pt1 | contig 26372 bp, 20 predicted proteins | sample Helgoland_Spring_2_FD_160086 | JGI IMG/M metagenome (GOLD analysis project Ga0206123, IMG submission 160086) | Pelagic subsurface seawater microbial communities from Kabeltonne, Helgoland, North Sea - Helgoland_Spring_Bloom_20160316_1 | ecosystem: Environmental > Aquatic > Marine > Epipelagic ...
TCAAAATTAGTGACCGAGCATACGTCTGATTAATGGTAGATCTGAAGGCGCGATCTGTTTTAACGCGCGCAGGTGACGTTTACGCTTGGTGCTCTTCTTCGTCAGGATGTGATTTCTGAAGGATTGTCGGTGCTTGTAACCGCCTTTACCGGTTTTCTTAAACCGTTTGGCTGCACCACTACTTGTCTTAAGTTTGGGCATTTTCATACTCCGCATTTGCTTTGCAAATAAAGTTAGAGTGATCATCACTCTTGTTAGTTTATAGAGTTACTTGTTCTATCCACCGACTCACTACAACCACTAGCTACAAGTGCGAGCCCAGATGAGCTGGCACTTCTGTATAGCTGTCACAACGAATAAGCGGATCGATCAGTTACTCAAAGAAGCGGTTAAGCGCTAGCTGTACCTTTCTTCTTACCTTTCGGGGCTAACACCATGGTAAGTTGGCGACCTTCCATTTTAGGGAAAAGTTCTACCGTACTAATTTCAGCAAGATCAACTTCGACCCGCTTCAATAGTTCCATACCAAGTTCCTGGTGAGCCATTTCGCGACCTCTGAATCTCAAGGTTACTTTGGCTTTGTCCCCGTCATTGAGGAAACGTGTCAGGTTGCGTAGTTTTACCTGATAATCTCCATCTTCCGTGCCAGGACGAAATTTCATTTCTTTAACATGAGTACGACGTTGTTTCTTTTTCGCCGCAGCCTTGTCTTTCTTAGCTTCGAATACGTGCTTGCCGTAATCCATTAACTTACAGACAACGGGATCTGCATCAGGCGCAATTTCAACCAGGTCCAGCTTCGCATCCGTCGCTGCCTGTAACGCTTCGGCTATGCTCACTATGCCAGCCTGTTCGCCATCTGCTCCGATCAAGCGTACTGTTTTCGCCTGAATTTCGTCATTAGTTTTGGATCTTTTCGAATCTTCTTTCTTAATTCCCATTTACTCCTCTAAAGTTGGGAGGTGGAGTATACAGAATTTCAAGCAATTCTACCCATTTTTTCTACATCATCAGTCAATAGTTGTGAAAAATCATCAATAGACATCGCGCCCAGGTCATCTCCGTTCCTTTTTCTGACCGCAACCTGGCCATTTTCAACTTCCCGGTCTCCAATAACGATAAGAAATGGCACCCGTTGAATTGTATGTTCCCTGACCTTAAATCCGATTTTCTCATTACGAACATCCAAATCAACCCGAAACCCTTTTTTAATCAGAGAGTTAGTAACTTCTTCACAATATCCCGATTGGCTATCGGTAATATTCAGCACAACCGCTTGAACCGGTGCAAGCCATGAGGGCATTTCACCAGCGTAGTGCTCAATCAAAATCCCAATAAATCGTTCAAATGAACCCAGCATTGCCCTGTGTAACATAACAGGAACCTGACGACTGCCATCTTCAGCAACATATTGGGCATCAAGGCGACCTGGCATCGAAAAATCAACCTGCATGGTGCCACATTGCCAAACCCTGCCGAGGCAATCTTTTAATGAGAATTCGATCTTGGGACCATAAAATGCGCCTTCACCGGGAAGGTACTGCCAATCAAGACCTTTTGCATCCAACGCCTCTGCCAATGCAGCTTCGGACTTATCCCAGACCTCGTCGCTACCGACCCGTTGTTCTGGCCGGGTAGATAATTTGATAAGTATTTCATCGAAACCGAAATTCGAGTAAACACCCTGGAGAATATCAATAAATTCAATTACTTCGGACTGAATTTGAGCTTCTGTGCAGAATATATGCCCGTCATCCTGAACAAAGCTGCGAACCCGCATAATCCCCTGCAGGGTGCCTGAAGGCTCATCCCGGTGACAGGATCCAAACTCGGATAATCGAATCGGCAGTTCACGATAGCTTTTAAGCCCCTGATTAAATACCTGTACATGACAAGGACAATTCATTGGCTTGATGGCGTAGAGACGGTTATCGCTTTGCACCGAAAACATTCCATCGCCAAACTTGTCAGCATGTCCGGATTTCTCCCAGAGAGACATGTCCACCATCTGGGGTGTTCTTATCTCCTGGTAGCCGTTAGCTTTTTGAACCTCACGGACATATTGTTCTATGACTTGCCATATCTGCCAGCCTTTAGGGTGCCAAAAGACCATTCCGGGCGCTTCTTCCTGGGTATGAAACAAATCAAATTTTTTACCCAGCTTCCGATGATCCCGTTTCTCCGCTTCCTCGAGCCTAAAGAGATAGTCTTTTAACGAATTCTTATCGGGCCAGCAGGTACCGTAAATCCTCTGTAGCATTTCATTGTTTGAATCGCCACGCCAATAGGCACCGGCAACCTTTGTTAATTTAAAGGCCTGAAGTTTGCTGGTCGAGGGAACATGAGGTCCACGACACAGATCCATGAAATCGCCCTGCTTGTAAAATGACAAATCTTCATCGGACGGAATACTTTCGAGAATCTTGACCTTGTAACCTTCCCCAATTTCCTTGAAATGGGCTACCGCATCGTTTCTGGACATCACTGAACGTGTAATTTCGAGATTTTGTTTTACAATCTCCTTCATACGCTTTTCAATTTTCTGCAGATCTTCAGGGGTAAATGCACGTTCGTAGGCAAAGTCATAAAAGAACCCGTCTTCTATGACCGGACCGATGGTGACCTGTGCAGTGGGAAAGAGTTGTTGGACAGCCTGAGCCATCAGGTGGGCACAGGAGTGTCGAAGGACGTCAACACCCTCGTCATCTTTATTTGTAATAATAGATACCGCTGCGTCATTTTCGACCAGATAAGAGGTATCGACAACCTCATCACCAATCTTGCCCGCAAGCGCTGCTTTAGCAAGCCCGGTACCGATAGATTTTGCGATTTGATGGATAGAAACGGCGTGATCGAAAGACTTCTGACTTCCGTCAGGGAGAGTAATAGTAGGCATAATTTCCTCGCTTTCAGTGGTGACCCTTACCAAAGGCCACATGGTTTCAGCTTTGTAGTCCTGTAATCCTGAACACTTCGATAGTGCTTCAAACAGACTAAATGTAGATTGTTGCTTTGTTTTGTAAAGGTTTTATTTAACAGCCTTCAGAAATAAAATGTAATTTTCCGAAGGCATTTTCAGGCCACTGTTGCTGCCTGGACATCCGGGGGTACTTATTCTGGCATGAATTTCTTGCCTAAAAATCTCGGGCTATTTATTTTGGCATGCTTTGCATGCCAAAAAAATCTGGTAGGAACGCTCGGATTTGAACCGAGGACCCTCGCCTTGTCGAGGCGATGCTCTAACCAACTGAGCTACGCTCCTATGTCAGATCTTGCACTGGTTGCAAACAGCCACCAACTTCAATAGTGGAACCGGGTTTGTTCATACCTTGAACAGAACACTTGTTACACTTTTGAGGTCGCGTAGATTACCCGAATCAGTCTTTTCGTGCAATAACCCAAATTCTGATTGTAAGGATTAGCTGCTGACAAACTGTTGACGCAATTCCTCGATTTGGTCTCTCAACCCCGCCGCCTCTTCAAAGGCAAGATTCTTGGCCTGTTCAAACATTTGCTTTTCAAGTGAAAGAATCTGCTTTTCGAGGTCACCCTGACTTAATCCTTTGCCACCGTATTTGCCTTTGCCCTCAGCTACCCGGCCTCTCTTGCCTGCTTTTCCAGGCGCTGCCCGTGCACCTTCCATGACATCGGAAACCTGCCGCTTGATGCCTATCGGAATAATATTATGGGTTTTGTTATATGCCTGCTGCTTTTCCCGGCGTCGATCAGTTTCATCAATGGCACGCTGCATCGAGTTGGTGATTTTGTCGGCATAGAGAATGGCCTTTCCCTCCAGGTTTCGTGCCGCACGCCCAATTGTTTGAATAAGTGATCGCTCTGACCGGAGAAAACCCTCCTTATCTGCATCCAGGATTGCCACCAGTGATACCTCAGGCATATCAAGACCCTCTCTCAACAAATTAATGCCCACAAGCACATCAAACTCGCCGAGACGAAGATCACGTATAATTTCCACCCGCTCAATCGTGTCGATGTCTGAATGCAGGTATCTCACGCGCACCCCATTTTCATCAAGGTAATCCGTCAGATCTTCAGCCATTCTTTTAGTCAGGGTAGTAATTAACACTCGCTCATCTTTTGCTGCCCGAATGACAATCTCACCCAGGACATCATCAACCTGTGTTTGTGCGGGCCGAATTTCGATCTCGGGGTCGACTAGTCCAGTCGGCCTGACTACCTGCTCGGCGACAGCACCTGACTTTTCCGCCTCGTAAGGTCCAGGGGTTGCTGAGACAAATATCATCTGGGGGGCCAGCTTTTCCCACTCTTCAAACCGAAGTGGGCGATTGTCGAGTGCGCTAGGCAGCCTGAAGCCAAAATTCACCAGCGTTTCCTTGCGAGACCGATCTCCTTTATACATCGCGCCCAATTGGGGAACGCTGACGTGGGATTCATCCACAACCAAAAGTGCATCATCCGGCAGATAGTCATATAGGGTTGGTGGCGCTTCCCCTGAAGCCCTGCCGGACAAATAGCGAGAGTAATTTTCAATCCCGTTGCAGTAGCCCAGTTCCTTAATCATTTCCAGGTCATACCGGGTTCGCTGCTCCAGCCTTTGCGCCTCGACCAGTTTGTTATTGTCCTTAAGAAACCTTAATCGATCGTTCAGTTCGTCACGGATTTCATCTATCGCCTTCTCCATCGTCTCTCTGGGCGTCACGTAATGGGACTTGGGGAAGATTGTGACCCGGGGAACTTTTCTCCTCACTTCTCCTGTTAATGGATCGAAGATTGAGAGTGTTTCTATTTCATCATCAAAAAGTTCTACCCTGATCGCGTCTCGATCAGATTCTGCGGGAAATATATCAATGACATCACCGCGAACGCGATAAGTCGCCCGCCGCAATTCAGTTTCGTTTCTGGTGTACTGCAATTCAGCCAGGCGCCTCAGCATCCAGCGCTGGTCTACCTTGTCTCCCCGATCAAGATGCATCACCATTTTAAGGTAAGCACCGGGATCACCCAGACCATAAATCGATGAAACTGAGGCAACAACAATGGCATCCCTTCGTTCGAGTAACGCCTTGGTGGCAGAGAGGCGCATTTGTTCTATATGTTCGTTGATCGCAGCATCTTTTTCGATATAGGTATCAGAAGCAGGAACATACGCCTCTGGCTGATAATAATCATAATAGGAAACAAAATATTCAACGGAGTTGTTGGGGAAAAACTCTTTAAACTCTCCATATAACTGTGCTGCAAGAGTTTTATTGGGCGCCATAATAAGTGTCGGACGCTGGATTCGCTCAATAACATTCGCGATGGTATAAGTTTTGCCGGACCCGGTGACACCTAGCAGGGTCTGGGCAGCCAGACCTGACTCGATACCATCCACCAATCCTTCAATTGCCCGGGGTTGATCTCCGGCGGGTTTATAGTCAGATACTATCTGGAGGGGAACTGATTTCACGTTTAGAACCTGGGAATAACTGAACCTTGAATGATAACCCAATGCTGAGAATTAGTGACCCGCTGAACTCAGATATACTGACAACCCTATGTCAGTAGAAAATTGATGATTTTCACAGTGAAGAGCTGTTGACCCTTAATCACAAGCGCTATACAATTCGCACCCTTCAGGCATGCAGTGTTCTGATGTCTCTTTTGAGAGAAGTTCCCCGATAGCTCAGTTGGTAGAGCAAATGACTGTTAATCATTGGGTCCCTGGTTCGAGCCCAGGTCGGGGAGCCACTTCTAGATGTAGATCCAGCTGAAGAGGAAATAGCCTTCAATAGCGCTAATTGAATCCGAGTTTGATCCGGCACAACCAAAAGCCTATTGCCTGTTCTATAACTAATTGTCCGCTGTAGATCCTCCTTCACACCCCTGATTTTAGAACATTTTGTGAGGACCTGCTCACCCGAAATGTATGTACCCTCCGAAGAAAACACGCACCGATAGTTAAACTTGTGAGTTCTCGCGCCCCATGAATAAAATTGGAACTAATAAACCTGTCACGGCGTCAGGCTCAATTTCATCTAAAAACTGCTCCCAAACACATCCGATGAAACCTCAATCAACCTGAGATACCGGGCCTTATCTGAGTATCGGGATTCCATCTTCTACCCTGCACTTCTAAATTTCTAAGAAGGTTCTCCGACCAAAACAACCAATGCCAAGCATGAGTAGACGACAACTTTGCGTTAGAGGAATTTTATGCGGTGTCATCCACAGATCACTTGAAAGTCAAATTTATCCCTAGCTTTCCGCAAAATAAAGTGATCTGTGTAAAACAGTCCACTCATCTATAGAGGCATCAGTAAAACTGATCAACTAATTACTCTTCTTTATAAATTTCAATCAATGTGCACCCACAGGGTATTTTGTCATTTTGGGTTTTTTAAATTATTTCTTATCATTGAAATCGGAACCACTATCACCAAAGCCAGAAAACAGACGATAAAGAACAGCCTGAAATTCGCGAAATTGAGCACATTGTTAGAAACATATATATCTACCTCACCATCCGCATGTCGATAAAGCTCACCGGCACTGCCTAGCTGATCTGTACTTAGCTTCAAATACAACCGTGTACATATATCAAAATAGGTTTTGAGCTGGTCCAATAGTCGAGGTAATTCCTCCAGGAGTTTATCCTCATAGCTCGATCTCAAACTTGTCGTTACAAGTTCACCTTGCTTACCTTTGAGCGCGTTGATTAGTTGTTCAATACGGTCCCGTTCGCCATCGGCATCGGCTAGCTCATTAGCTAAAGAAAGCAATTGATTATTCAAACCCTGGCGATATTCCAAATCAGCCCCCATATTTGTCAGTTCCATAATACGGTCTAAAAATTCGGCTCCAAACTGGGGAATAATTGAGCCGGTAGAAAGGCCGTCACCAGCTTTACTACCACTTGCCATATCAAATTGAATATAATTATTGTAAGCTTTCTCCACGTTACTTTTTTTAGCTGTCAGTATTTTTGAATCTCTGGACAGCTCAGCAAGCTCATTATTAAAATATAGCTCCACAGTCTGAACATCCTTTGCAATCCCTAAAGTTCGGATTGGATTCAACAAGGGACCAATCTGGTACCTCCTCATATCTTCTGCCGCTCTTTCAAGGTCTGGTAATCCAAGACCTGAATTATTGTCAATGACTACCAACCCATTGGGCATCGATTTTATAGTGTCAATGTTTTCTTCCAGCAACCGTAACCGCTCAAGGATTACTTCAAACATAATGAGGTAGTCGAGACGATCAACCATAACCGTATCAACCACTTTTGATGTATATATTTGCTTGTCCGACCTAATCACTCCACGATCATCAATCATATGCCGTGACCATTCTGCTGGAATTTCTCGCAGCAGGGTCTTTATCATTTCTTTTGGAATACCGCTACTACCACTACTGCTAAACACCAAAGTTGCGCTATCAAGAGCGGACATTTTCAACTCGGAATCTAACTTGGATTGAAGCTCTTCTATTTCTGGTGGACTGAGGCTTTTATTGCCCAATAAATTTGAGTATTTTTCTAGAATAAACTCCCGTTCAGGAGTATATGGCTCGATTGTGAAGGAACCCACAAAGACCTGGCGGTCGAGAAAATCCTCTAGCTTATTTTTCTCATAGACGGTGTTAAGCACAACAGGTGCGATCAGATCGCTTAAAGAATAAGGGGATCCATTTGGGTACTGTTGTTCGTGCACCCCTGAGAACACAAATTCAATTCTGCTCTCGTATCGATAGACTTCTGGTTTTACCAAATTAACTACTACAATCACTGCCCAATATATCAAGGCTACTACTACCAAAGCAGTTATTGCCCAGACTCTGGTATCAAGAACAGCTCTCAACAGGTCCTGAAGGTCGACCTCGTCTTTTAGATCTGAATCGGCTTGTTGCAATGGTTCAGCCATCTTTATTTCATTTCCTTATAACAATCGCATGCGAGACTACATTATAAAGGTGATCACAAAAAAAAGCCCGCCTAAAAAGGCGGGCCAATACGACTTGCTGAAAAAAGTATCGTTCCAGAACGCGTTTAATCAACCACAATTCTGCCTTCATTCTTCATCACAGTCGTTCTGCCGATACCTTTAACGGCAGCTAACTCCTCGGCCAGAAAGAAACGGCCATTCTTTTCCCGATAACTGATAATGTCCCGCGCTTTCCTTAGTCCGACGCCATCAAGCATCTTGGCCAGGGTAGTCGCATCTGCCTCGTTAATATTGACAGTTGTGACCTCAGGTTCATTGGGAATGTCATCGGCCAGTACCAGGTTGCCAAAACTGAGTAATAAGCCTGTCACAAATACTAAAAAAAGGTTTCTTGCTTTCATAAGTCTCTCCTTGGAAATAAATTGGGTTTGCGTTTTATCGCAAAGAGAGAGTAGATCGGGAGAGTGGGGAATAAAGTAGGCGATATCTCAAAGTTTTGTGCGTATTCAACCCGGGTTAGATCCCGAATAATACTGTGAGCCAGTCCTTATTTCGTCCCGGGGCTTATTCGCCCTCAAGACCAAATATAGGTTCTGTTGTCCCCCAGGCTTTACAGCTTGGACAAGACCAGCGTAAAACCTTACCTCCGAAGCCACATGACCGACACTGATAGGCTGGCTTGCCCGCTACCAACGCTTCTGTAAAGCTGCGAAGGATGGCCAGATTCTCTTTTGCTATTCCGTCGGTGTTATCGATATGGAGATCAATGAGTTGACTCAGACCACGAATAGTTGGATTTCTTTTTAGATGATCGGAAATGAATTTTGCTACCGCCTCATCACCCGATTCTTCCCGGATACTCCTGGCCAGGAACAGTACAATCGAAATGGAAGGTACCACTTCGAGGCATGCCTCAAGATAGGCTCTAAGTTCACCGGCATCCCTGCCCGCCGCGCTGTAGGAATCCGAGAGAGTGCCGAGGGACTCCGGAACATAGATTGCGCGCTGATCTTTGATCCGCTCCAGTGCATGGATCGCCTCATTGAAGTTTCCCTGTTGAAACTCCAATTGACCTAACAGCAAACTCACCCTGGCATTTCGCGAATTATGTCCCATTGCATAGGTAAGGCACGATCTCGCTTTGTCATAGTTGTTTGCATTCAATTGCTCTTCGGCCATCTCGCAATGATATTGGGAAATGGCTTCCTCATAGCGTTCAGTCTCACTGCCAACTGCTAACAGTTCCGCTATTTCTATAGCTTTACGCCATTCCTTTTCCTGTTCAAATATCTCCAGGATGAGTTTTTGTCCCTCACGCCTGGCCGGTCCATCCTTTGCAATAAGATCCAGCAACAGCACTTCCGCCCGGTCAAGTAACCCGGCTAGCAGATAGTCTCTGGCCAGTTCCAACTGGACAATATGGATGTCATTCAAATCGAGCCAGGAATTGGCCAATATATTTTTGTGAACGACAATTGCTTTCTCAATTTCGCCCCGTCGCCGCAGCAGGTTACCAAGTGCTAGGTGGGTCTCCAGCGTATCAACGTTAACCTCAAGACCTTCGATAAAGGTTGCAACCGCACGATCCGGTTCTTCGTTGAGCAGGTAATTTAGTCCTGTGAAGTAATTGGTACCCACCACAGATGATGTGCCGCGTCGCCCTCGTCGGCCAAGCAGCCAACCAGAAGCAATCGCAACAAGTACCAGAATGTAGAGTAACCAGTTTTCCAAAATTTATACCAAGGCTGCTGAATGCCTATTTAGGTTCAAGCATAGCAGGATTAAGTTTAACTCAAACTGAATGGAACGCTCGAAACTGTCGGTTTATCTCAATGGTCCGGGAGTTGGACCTTTGGCTGGGTTAGCCGCTGTTTTGCGGCCCGGTAGCAAGATCATCGTGAGCCCGCAAGTTATCCAGTGCCTCATTTGATGCCGAGACCTGTTTTTTGGTTTTACGCATCTCAAGCTTCAGGCGCGTGGTTGAAACCGCATTTAGTAACAGTCCAAAGCCAACACCAATGACAAACCCTGACAGAATCCACCAGGAAATTGGCCATTTTGGCGATTCAGAGTCCAGAAAAACCAGCGTGACTTCTGAACTATTATCAGATGCAGCAAGGAATGCAACGATGCAAATCACCAGCAGGAGTAGTCTAAACAACCATTTCTTGACAAAAATCATGGGTTAAGGGCGTCAGCAAATTGAGGACACTAGTTTAAATCAAACGGTTCAACAGAACCAATTCCTTTCTACATTCCTTCACCGATTTGCAGGTTCCAGATGTCCATACTCACGCAAGGGCGAATTTTCCAGGCTCGAAGACAAGCTGTTAATTCAAGTGAATATAGCGATTTGGTGGGTTTAGCTGACAGGAGATTCGTATAGAGTAGATTGACTGGAAATTAAAGCTGCTCAGCCTCACTGGCTGCTGCTGCCATTTCGGCTTCCATTCCCAGGTTAACCCGGTCTCTCAGTTCTTTGCCTGGTTTGAAATGTGGAACGTACTTGCCAGTCAGTTCCACTTTCTCACCACTTTTTGGATTACGGCCAAGCCTGGGCGAACGATAGTGAAGCGAAAAGCTGCCGAATCCACGAATTTCAATTCGCTCTCCTTCAGCCAATGCTTCTGCCATATAGTCCAGAATCATCTTCACAGCCAATTCAACATCTTTGGCGGAAAGTTGCCCCTGAACTGCGGCAATTTTATCTATCAACTCAGACTTGGTCATATTTAGAGGATAAACGAGGGCCGCAAGGACCCTTGCTCCAACATCTTAGTCTTGCTTACCTTGATCCATCTGTTGCTTGATCAGATCACCAATTGTGGTGGGGCTGACCTCAACTTCTTTCTCACGGTGAGCTTTAACAGCCTCGACTTCATCAGCCATATCCTTGGCTTTAATTGAAACGCCAAGACCACGATTCTTTCGATCTACACTGATAATCTTAACTTCAATCTCGTCACCAACACTCAAGGCATTACGCGCATCTTCGACGCGATCAACACTGATTTCAGAAGCTTTCAACACACCGTCAACTTCTTCGGCGAGTTCGATGATTGCCTGTTTCGCATCAACTTCCTTCACCTTACCGGTAACGATTGCATTGCGATCATTGACAGCAACGTAATTTGTGAAAGGATCTTCTTCCAGTTGCTTGAGACCAAGAGAAATACGCTCTCGCTCTGCGTCAATTGAGAGAATAGTCGTTTCGATTTCATCACCCTTGGTAAATCTTCTTACCGCAGTCTCACCTGGTTCGTTCCAGGAAATATCAGAAAGGTGTACCAGGCCGTCGATGTTACCATCCAAGCCAATAAAGATACCGAAGTCAGTAATTGACTTGATGTAACCCTTAATATGATCACCCTTGTTATGCAGTACCGCAAATTCTTCCCAGGGATTGCCCTGACATTGCTTGATACCAAGACTGATTCGTCGACGTTCTTCGTCAATATCCAGCACCATGACTTCAACTTCGTCACCGACCTGAACAACTTTTGAAGGATGAATATTCCTGTTGGTCCAATCCATTTCTGAAACGTGGACCAGGCCTTCAACACCTTCTTCCAGTTCTGCGAAACAACCATAATCTGTCAGGTTAGTTACTTTCGCTGTAGTACGAGTACCTTCTGGATAACGATTAGTGATTAATACCCATGGATCTTCACCGAGTTGCTTAAGACCCAGGGAAACACGATTACGCTCACGGTCAAACTTCAGAATCTTGACACTAATTTCCTGGCCAACCTCAACAATTTCGCTTGGGTGCTTAATACGCTTCCAGGCCATGTCAGTGATGTGCAGCAGTCCGTCAACACCACCAAGGTCAACAAACGCACCGTAATCGGTGAGGTTCTTAACGATACCCTTGGCTTCCTGACCTTCCTGCAAGCTCTCTAACAACGCTTCTCTTTCTGCACTGTTTTCTTCTTCAAGAACAGCTCGTCTGGAAACAACAACATTGTTTCGCTTCTGATCAAGTTTAATAACCTTAAATTCTAACTCACGACCTTCGAGGTGTTCAGTCTCGCGTAGTGGTCGAACATCAACCAGAGATCCAGGCAGGAAGGCACGAACGTCTCTAATCTCGACTGTAAAGCCGCCTTTGACGCGACCACTGATCTGGCCTTTGATCACTTCCTGTTGCTCGAATACACGCTCGAGCATCATCCAGCTCTCAGCACGCTTCGCTTTTTCTCTGGACAATCTGGTCTCACCGAAACCATCGTCGACAGCATCCATTGAGACCTGGACCGCGTCACCAATGTTTACTTCCAACTCTCCGGATTCGTCGAGGAACTGAATACGGGGAATCACCCCTTCAGATTTCAGGCCAGCATGAACTGTGACCCATTCACTATCGATGTCTACAACAACGCCGGTGATAATGGATCCGGCTTTCATGTCGATGGTTTTTAAACTTTCTTCAAATAGCTCTGCAAAGCTTTCTGTCATTTCGCTCATTAATAATTCCTGAACCTACTGGTTCTGTTCTTAGCCGCCTTTCTACTTTCTCTGCTTCGCCGAGGGGATATTTTAATCCTTCCATCGATCCAACAGATTGTCTCAGTCTGGCAAGGATACATTTTCCGGCACACCCAATTGCGATAGCAAATCAGGCACACTTCTTAAAAATGTATCTACCCCAGAGACAATACCAACATCAGCGGGTCTGGTTTCTGTATGGAAAAGTTGCGACTGCTGGTGAGCATCAGCAACTTATTCCGGTTCTTTCTCTTACAATATCCAACACTGAATCAAACACTTCATCGAGTGTCATCAAGGTGCTATCGATCACAATCGCATCAATCGCTGGTCGGAGCGGCGCAACCTCTCGGTTCATATCCCGCTCATCCCTATCTTTGATGCTCTGAAAAAGGTCGTGCAGACTAACATTAATATCCTTATCTTTCAACTGCTTATACCTTCTTTCAGCCCTTATTTCGGCGCTGGCCGTCAGATAGATTTTCACATCAGCCTCAGGAAAGACCACCGTACCCATATCCCGTCCATCGGCAATCAGGCCTGGCGCTGCAAGAAATCCACGCTGAAGCATACCAATACCCTCACGAACACTGGCAATCGGTGCCACTCTGGAGGCGTCCTGGCCGGCCTCGTCCGTGCGCAGCAGCAGTGTGACATCTTCGCCCTCCAGCAGGATTTGCAGCGGTTCCGCCGGATTCTCCGAAGGGACAAAGCTGACGTTCATTTCACGGGATATTTGCGCAAGTTTCTGCTCATCAGCAAAAGATACACCGCTTTTTCTTGCGGCCAGGCCAATCAGGCGATACAGGGCGCCGCTGTCAAGTATATGAAATCCAAGACATTTTGCTAATTTGTAGGTTATTGCACCTTTTCCCGAGCCACTTGGCCCATCAATCGTAATGACAGGGGGCAGCGTGGAATTAACAGGGGAACTACTCATCATTATCCTCTCAACGGATTCTTAAACATTTTTTACTGCACGCTTCGCCAGAACCTCGGAAAAATGGTCCCTGGCTCGTTTGGAGCGGGCGAAAACTGACGCTAACTGATCAAAATCACCATTTTCTATCAATTCACGCAAGTGTGATAACTCCAGCTGATAATCCTCAAGGATCGATAATACAGCGACACTATTGGATTTGAAGATGTCGCGCCACATGGTTGGGTCAGAGGCCGCGATTCGAGAGAAGTCCCGTAAACCACCGGCGGCATATTCGAAAATTTCGAAAGAATCGCCCTGGGCAGAAAGTGTATCGATGAGTCCATAAGCCAGCAAATGGGGTAGATGGCTGGTCTGGGCCAGTATTTGGTCATGATGTGACGCGTCCATTTTGACCACCGTTGCACCCAGGGAGCTCCACATATCCTCAATTTTGGTGACAGCTTCAATATTTGAAGTGGCAAGCGGCGTAAGAATAACCTGGTGACGATCAAACAACCTGGCATCACTGGCCGCAACCCCGTGTTTCTCCGAGCCCGCAATGGGATGACCCGGGATAAAATTGGCGGGTACCTCGCCAAAAACCTGCTCTGCAGACTTCAGGATATAACCCTTAACACTACCAACATCTGTTAACACCGCTTCGGGTTTCAGGATAAGTTTGATTTCCGCCAGCACTGACGAAATTGCCATGACGGGCACTGCTAACACAACTAGATCCGCTTCTGAGACTGCTTCTACGCAGGATTCGCTACGTTTATCTATGATTCCGAGTTCAATACCCAAATTTAGCTGATCGATGTCCCGGTCATAGGCGACAATCTCCCTGACCAGGTTTGCAGACTTCAACGCCGCAGCCAACGAGCCCCCAATCAGGCCCAGGCCAAGAATGGCGACGCGTTCAAACAGAACAGGACTTGATAGCCGGGTGGTCACGGCATTCCCCACTCTAGCAACGGGTTATTGGTTAAGGTTGGATTCATGCCTGGACGAGCACCTCTTTGAGACTTCTTATGAAACGTTCATTTTCCTCTTTCAGGCCAACGGTTACCCGTAAATGATTAGGTAAGCCGTAAACACCGATTGGTCGTACGATGACACCCTGCCGTAGCAGTGCATCATAAACAGGCATGGCATCACGGCCAAAATCAATCGAAAGGAAATTACCCACTGAAGGAATATAATCGAGACCAAGGGATTTACAGGCTGTTTCAAGATATCGCAAACCTTGACTATTCAGGCTGATTACCCGAGCCAGATACTCCTCGTCCTTGAGTGATTCCAGCGCTGCAACCAGTGAAAGTGAATTTACATTAAAGGGTTGCCGGACCCGATTCATCATATCCGCCATATCCGGGTGACTCACCGAGTAACCTATCCGCAAAGCTGCGAGACCATAGGCTTTCGAAAATGTTCGAGTGACAACCAGATTGGGAAACTCCCTGGCAAGTGCAATTCCATCGGGATAGTCGGCTTCCTGAACGTAATCAAAATAGGCTTCATCAAGCACCACAATCACGTCATCCGGGACCCGCTCAAGAAACGAACGGATTACCTTCTCGGTCAACCAGGTTCCCGTGGGGTTGTTCGGATTTGCGATAAATACAATTCGGGTTTTATCGGTGACGGCCGCCAGAGTCGCCTCAAGATCCTGCCCATAATTCCTGGCGGGAATAACCGTCAAATCTGCACCAAGGGAAATAGCTAACAATGGATAAACAACAAATGAATGTTCAGATACAATCGCTTCATTACCCGGTCGCAGATAGACTCTGGCAAGCAACTCAAGCACATCGTTAGATCCATTGCCGATGGTGAGACTCGCTTCATTAACACCCAATCGCTTTGCCAGAGCTCGCTTTAGCTCGTAGGCGCTGCCATCGGGATAGCGAGCGATGTCCGGTAGCGCGGCAGCCAGTGCATTTAATAAATTCTGGCCGGGTCCCATCGGATTTTCGTTGCTGGCCAGCTTAATGATGTCGGTGAGGCCAAGCTCACGTTCAAGTTCTTCTACGGGTTTGCCTGGCTGATAAGGCTGTAACCCCCGAATGCCCGGGGAGGCCAGATCCAGGAAATTTGCTGTCATTAGGTTCTTCCTTTCTGCCGATAATGGGTAAATTATGTTTTGCTGTTAGACGTGCAAGGTACAATAACCGGTGGATGAACTCAGGTGGCAATTGCCCGGGGGTAAGACCCAAGCATCTTGATTTCCAGGGCATCGTTATCGATCTCGCCAAGCACCGTCTGAATTATCTCATCATCATAGTGACCTTCGAAATCGATAAAGAAAACGTAAGACCACATACCTGTTCTAGAGGGACGTGTTTCGATTGAAGTCAAGGACACACCGTGGCGATGAAATGGTTCAAGCAGCTTATATAGTGCACCCGGCTGATTATGGGTCGAAACCATAATAGAAGTTTTGTCGTTGCCGCTTGGGCCAATGGCCTCTCTGCCAACAACGATAAAACGGGTTGTATTGTCCGACTCATCTTCAATTTTCTTTGAAAGGATGGTTAGCCCGTAGGTTTCTGCAGCAATTTCACCGGCAATTGCGGCGGCATCGGTTTCTTCAAGCACTTTCCTTGCTGCCTCTGCATTACTGGTCGCTGTCAAACGGGGTATTTTGGGATAGTGACCGTCAAGCCAACGTCGACACTGTCCCAATGTCTGCTGGTGGGCGTAGATTTTTGTAATATTGTCTGGGGACGTCGTTGGTGAAATCATCAAATGATGATGAATACGCAGCTCAACTTCGCCGCAAACTCTCAGTGTTGAACTAAGAAAATTATCCAGCGTATGACTCACCACACCCTCGGTAGAGTTCTCGACGGGTACCACACCGTAATGACAATTTTCAGATGCTACCTCTCTAAAAACATCATCCACCGTCACCATCGGCTGCCCGATGACGGACAAGCCAAATTGTTTGAGTGTGGCTAGTTGGGTGAATGTGCCCTCCGGGCCGAGGTAAGCCACTTTCAGCGGCTCTTCCAGCGCCAGGCAGGCGGAGATTATCTGGCGGTAAACCTGAATGACCTTTTCATCACTCAAAGGCCCCTGGTTCAGCGCAGCAATAGTCCTGAGAACCTGTGCTTCACGTTCAGGTCGATAATAGACCGGCGCGATATCACCGGACTCTTGCAATTTGACCTCGGCAACTTCCAGGGCACATTCAGCGCGGGAATTGATCAGCTCGAGAATCCTCGCATCAAGCTCATCAATCTTGTTTCTTAGTTCACCGAGTTTATCCTTTGTATCTGTCATTTTTTACTATAGTTCCAAATCCTGAAAAAATTGGCTTTTTATCCGATTATGAATATCCGTCACCCTGAATGGCAGGCGCAAGAAGAATACCGGTGTGAATCGCGGTGATCACAATACTGAAAAAGGTTTTCCGGGGACAGATATTTTTAGAATCGGAAGGACTGGCCGACATATTTGCTGTCATGCTCTCTGAATTAGTCTCCCAGAGATTTCAATAAACAACTACGCGGCCTATCGTTATGCTTCAGGTGGCTGCTCGCCATCAACGTCGTCTTGCCCGCTTTCGGTCTTCGGAAGTTCAGCGTCAGGCCCGGGCCCGTCAGTTTCAGAGGCTGAAATCTCGGCACCTTCTTCTTCCTGAAGCTCATCATCAACCGCTGGCTCTTCAACCCTGGCCAGACCGACAAGGTGCTCATCACCACCTAAATTAATAAGTCTGACACCCTGGGTATTTCGGCCCTGAACCGAGACTTCCTCGGTTCTGGTTCTTACCAGTGTGCCCTGATCACTGATCAGCATCACTTCATCGCCCGAGAATATCTGGATCGCACCAACAACTGCGCCATTTCTCTCACTCAGCTTCATGCCGATAACACCCTGACCACCACGACCGATCACTGAGTAGTCCGCAATTGCAGAACGTTTGCCATAGCCATTTTCACTGGCAATCAACACCTCACCTTCAACATCCGGAATAATAAGGGAGATGACTCGCTGATCGCCTCTTAACCTGATACCACGGACCCCTCTTGCTGTGCGCCCCATGGCTCGCACATCGGATTCTTTGAATCGAATAACCTTACCACTGCTGCCAAACAACAGAACGTCGGAGGCGCCATTGGTGATTGCTGCACCGATAAGCATATTGCCCTCTTCCAACTCGATAGCAATCAAGCCGGAAGTTCGCTGTCGGGAAAAATCCATCAAAGGCGTTTTCTTTACAGTACCGTTGGCGGTTGCCATAAAGATGAACTGATCTTCACGGTATTCCGATACAGGTAACATCGCGGTGATTCGCTCACCCTCGTCCAGCGGCAGGATGTTAACAACCGGTCGCCCTCTGGCGGCCCGACTGGCAACAGGGATTTGAAAAACCCTCAACCAATAGACTTTTCCTCGATTGGTGAAGCACAGTATTGTGTCGTGTGTGCTAGCGACTAACAGGCGTTCTATGTAGTCTTCGTCTTTAACTGCACTAGCGGAACGCCCCCTGCCACCCCGTTTTTGTGCCTGGTAATCCACCACAGGCTGGGTCTTTGCATAACCGCCGTTGGACAGGGTAACGACCATGTCCTGTTCTGTAATCAAGTCTTCAGTTGTTAAATCTTCTTGTGTACTGATGATTTCAGTTAAGCGTTCATCACCAAATTCATCGCGTATTTCCACTAACTCATCACGGATAATCTGGTATAGCCGTTCCGGAACTGCAAGAATTTCCATCAGATCGGCAATCGTCTTGATAATTTCTTCATATTCCTCGAGTAAACGTTCCTGCTCCAGTCCTGTCAGACGATTCAGACGCATCTCAAGGATTGCATGGGCTTGATCGGGACTCAGGTAATAGAAACCATCATCTTTAAACCCATATATCTCATCCAGGCCCTCGGGCCGTGCTGCATTTTTTCCTGCCCGCTCTAACATCCCCTCAACGCTTTCAGAACGCCAGGGTGTTGAAATCAGCTTTTCACGAGCTTCCTGAACATTTGCCGAGGCTTTAATCAGGGCGATAACCGGATCGATATTTGACAGCGCTACCGCAAGACCTTCCAGCAAATGTCCTCGAGTTCGGGCTTTGCGGAGCAGGAAAACAGTTCGCCGGGTAATGACTTCACGACGATGCAGGATAAACGACTCAAGAATTTGCTTGAGGTTTAGAATTTTTGGTTGATTATCAACCAGAGCGACCATGTTTATACCAAAAACACTTTGCAGTTGCGTTTGGGCATACAAATTATTCAGTACAATTTCACCCATTTCACCGCGCCGTAATTCAAGCACAATGCGGGTATCGGTTGCGGACTCATCCCGTAACTCGGTGATACCTTCTATTTTTTTGTCTTTCACCAGTTCGGCGATTTTTTCAATCAACCGTGCCCGATTTAATTGATAGGGAATTTCCTTGATGATGATAGTGTCACGCTTGCTCTTTTCATCACTGATTATCTCGCAACGCGCACGAACCTGGATACGACCCCGGCCAGTTCTATAAGCCATGACGATGCCAGCACGACCATTAATAATTGCCCCTGTCGGGAAATCAGGGCCCTGCACATGCTCCATCAATCCATCGACATCAATTTCCGGATTATCCAGCAATGCCAGACAGGCATTCACGATTTCAGTTAGATTATGGGGTGGAATATTGGTCGCCATCCCAACAGCAATACCACTGGAACCGTTAACTAGTAGATTAGGTACCTTCGATGGAAACACCGTTGGCATCATCAATGTGCCATCATAGTTCTCGGTGAAATCAACGGTATCTTTATCAAGATCGGCCATAAGCTCATGGGCGATCTTCTTCATTCTGATTTCTGTATAGCGCATCGCAGCGGCATTATCACCGTCAAGGGAGCCAAAATTTCCCTGACCGTCAACTAATGGGTAGCGCAAGCTAAATGACTGGGCCATTCGCACTATAGTGTCGTAAGCGGCGGTATCCCCGTGAGGATGGTACTTACCAATAACATCACCGACGATCCGTGCTGACTTCATATAGGGCCTGTTATAGGCATTATTGAGGTCATTCATGGCAAAGAGTACCCGTCTGTGCACGGGTTTTAATCCGTCACGGACATCGGGCAGGGCTCGCCCGACGATGACACTCATGGCATAGTCTAAATACGACTGCTTAAGCTCGTCTTCAATGTTTACTGTCGTTATATCGTTGTCAAAATCAGACATGAATCAGGGGGCTAAAACCTATGGCAAATCACGTTTGCAGAAGCACGGGATTCTACCACGTACACGGGCTGATAGACCACAATTCTGACCAAACAATTGCCATTCATGGCTATAATATCCTGCAAACAGGAGCCAGCGAGAAGCCGGGATAAGAATGACGACAAACAACACCAATTTTATTGTCAGTCCCACCTGGATATACCCGGTTATTCCCAGCGGTTTAACACTCGAAAACCATTCACTGGTTGTGCTGGAAAACAGGATTGAGAGCCTCTTGCCTACTCAGGAAGCTATTCGTCAGTTCCCGAACCTGGTGAATCTGGAGCTGCCGAACCAAATCCTGCTCCCGGGGCTGATTAATACCCACGGTCACTCAGCCATGGCGTTACTACGAGGCTATGCCGACGATTATAAACTCATGACCTGGCTGGAAGAACACATCTGGCCGGTGGAAAACAAACTGGTTGACTACGAGTTTGTTTACGACGGTACTGCCCTGGCGATTGCAGAGATGATCAGCTCAGGCACAACGGCCATCGCAGACAGCTATTTTTTTCCCGATGCTTCAGCAAAAGCATACATTGAATATGGTTTCAGGGCGCAGGTAGGCGTACCCATCATCCACTTTGCCAATGCCTGGGCAAAAACGGAGGAGGAACACATCAATAAAGGATTGGCTGTACGGGATACATTAAAAAGCCAAAAATTGATCACACCCGCACTCGCTCCGCACTCAACCTATAGCGTCTCAGATTCCGGTTTCGAGCAGGTTGGTATGTATTCAGAACATTTGGATATGCCGATTCACCTTCACCTGCATGAAACAGCCAAAGAAATAGCGGACGCCATGGCGGACACCGCCAGGCGTCCATTTCAGCGAATAAAAGAACTTGGCATCCTGTCACCCTCCTTGCAGGCGATTCACATGACCCAGCTCACCCAACAGGAAATTGCGGATCTTGCCCAACGACAGGTCAAGATTGCGCATTGCCCAGCCAGTAATTTGAAGTTAGCAAGCGGGTTTTGCCCCACCGGCGAACTTTTGGCACATCAGGTCAATGTAAGCCTGGGTACAGATGGCTCTGCCAGCAACAACAATCTCGATATGTTTGAAGAAATGAAAATTGCTGCACTAATTGCCAAAGGGATGTCTGGCGATGCAACCAGCATACCTGCAACCACAGCACTCGAGATGGCCACCATCAACGGCGCCAGATGTCTCGGCATGGACGAAGACATCGGCAGCCTTGAACCCGGGAAATGTGCCGACATGATCACCGTCGATCTTTCAGCGCTCCGTTTTCAACCTATGCATAACCCTGTCTCAGACCTTGTCTATGCCGCGTCGGGAAATCAGGTAAGCAATGTCTGGATCAATGGCACGCAACGCCTTTCCCATGGCAAGTTGACCAACATGGACACAGCCCGAATACTTGCAAACGCCCAGCAGTGGCAGTCGAAAATTTCTCCCTGACCCGAATGGCACTTACTTAAGCCCTTAAGCCAAGTTTGTCTCCTAAACCTGTTTCGTTCCCGTTAGTGGGTGTTTCATTTCCATCCGCTAACTTGCGGCCCCGGATGCGGTCCACTCCTGGCCAAGCCTCGCTTGGTCGCTCCTTGAGAACGGGCCGCGTTCGGATGAAACACACACTACCTCTTACTCGGACGATCAAAATGATTTTTTTCGTCCAACGCCGCTTAAGTAAGTGCCATTCCTCCCTGACCCTTCTGACCAGATAGCTCTGTGAGCAGGAAGGCACCCCCTGAACATGTTTCCCGACATATTTCTGGACAAGGTCCCAGGACCCGCTCCGAATCTGTGTCCTGATAGCCGAGATTGTGAGAAGATCAACCTTTAACTATGTAAGCAAATTGAGTAGTCAGATGAGCCAGGACCAAGCAAGTTCGACCGAAAACTGGGATGAAAGCGAACTTCACAAATTTGATGATCTCGCCAGAAAGTGGTGGGACACTAACAGTGAATTCAAACCACTGCATGAAATTAACCCGCTGCGAGTCGGGTATATTCAGGAACGGGTTGAACTCATTGGTAAACGCGTGCTCGACGTCGGTTGCGGTGGCGGCATTCTGAGTGAGTCACTGGCCACGGCAGGAGCAACTGTCACCGCAATAGATATGGCTCCCCGTGCCTTACAGGTGGCGAAACTGCACCAGCATGAATCCAACCTCACAATAGACTATCAATTGACCTCAATCGAAAACTTCGAGCAACAGCTCGCAGATAATGAGGGTGAAAAATTTGATGTGATCACTTGCCTGGAGATGCTGGAGCATGTACCCGACCCACATTCGATTATCAAAACCTGCAGAAAACTACTTAAGCCAGGTGGACATCTGTTCCTCTCCACCATTAACAGAAACCCAAAGGCATACGCCCTGGCTGTCATCGGCGCAGAATATATTCTGAAGTTGTTAGCAAAAGGTACCCACGACTACAACAAATTTATTAAACCCTCAGAACTCAGCCGTTGGTTAAGACAGGAGAACTTTACCCTGCTTGATCTAAAGGGAATGACCTACAATCCACTGACTGGTATCTACAAATTGGGGAGTGACACAGACGTTAATTACCTTGCCCATGCAACGTCAATGGAATAACCCCCTAAACTATAAATCTAAACAGGCAATTCAGGGCACATGGCTATGAGCCAACCATCTACCGCAGCTTACATATCCGGTTCCACGAATATGACAATGCTGTTACTGGTCGCACTGGACCTGATTGGAATCATCGTTGTTTTCAATCTTAACCACTGGATGATTACCGGCACCCTGGCTGCAGATCTGCTTATCACCTGGAAATTGACGCTGATCGCCGGGTTTATTTTTCTTTATTTCTACCTCATGGATCTTTACACCTTCGATTCACCCCTCAGCCAACTTGGTATGCTGGAAAGATCATTCATTGCGACCATGCTAACGGGGATTACAGTTGCCCTGACCGTTTATGTTCTCGGGCCAAAATTCATTGGTGGTTTTGTTGGTCGTGGTGTACTCATGAGCAGCCTGCTCTTTCTCTGGCTGTGGTGTCTTTTATTACGCTATCTGATGAACAACTGGATTTTAAAGCAGCGGGAGTCCATCCAGTGGCTTGTGCTGGCTGACAATGAAATCTCGCAGTTTAGTCAGGATTTTCACACCATACACAGCCAAGAAAAACTATTGATCCTGACCAATCGGAAGTCAGTGCAGCAAATCGATGACGAACATCTGCCCAACCCATCGGCACAAAACATTAACGACGTTTACCTCACGGGGAACTGGAACGACCTCGATAGAATTCTGGAGGCGGAAAAAGTCTCCGGGATTATTATCACAACACCCAACAATACACCCGAGGCACTACTCAATAAACTTATGGTGATTCGTATTGCGGGAATGCGCATCTACACACTTAACGACTTTTACGAGAAATACCTTTCACGGGTACCGGTCTTTTCTCTCAGCCAGCAATGGCTGGCCATGGCGCTAGGATTTGAACTTATCCATAATCCTATTGGCCTCAGGTTTAAACGCTACATCGATATTTTCATTGCACTTGTCGGCGGCCTGCTTTTTTTGCCGGTCTTTACCCTTGCCGCAATTGCTGTTTTTCTGGATTCCGGTTTGCCGATTATTTACAGTCAAAAAAGGGTTGGTGAAAACGGCGCGATTTTCGATGTTTACAAACTAAGAACAATGGTAATCGATGCGGAGTCCGACGGCGCACAATTCACCCGGGAAAATGATCCTCGAATCACCAGGGTCGGATATTATCTTCGAAAATTTCGATTAGACGAATTGCCACAACTCTGGAATGTTCTATTAGGGGAAATGAGCTTCATCGGCCCCCGACCTGAGCGGCCGGAATTCACCTCTGAACTCCAGAAAATTGTGCCATATTACAATCTTCGACATATTGTAAAACCGGGAATTACCGGCTGGGCCCAGGTAATGTACGGCTATGGGGATTCATCCAGCGACGCGGCGAACAAACTTCAGTACGACTTGTTCTATGTGAAAAATTACTCCCTCATTCTCGATATCTCTATCATCATTAAGTCGGCCAAGGTCATCCTGTTTGGTGTTGGTCGTTAGGCGCCTGCCCGGTGCGAGACTGCGCTTTGCCCTGTACAATCCAACTTCTCTTTAACGGACCGCTCCGCTCGGACTCATTTATGAACTATCAAGCACCAACTAATCTACTCAAGGACAAAATCATCCTGGTCACCGGTGCGGGTGACGGGATTGGTAAAACCGCAGCGATCACTTATGCACGGTATGGCGCAACGGTAATCCTGCTGGGCCGAACCACAGCAAAACTTGAGGCTGTCTACGATGAAATCATTGCAGCGGGTTCGCCACAACCGGGCCTGGCCCCAATGGACCTTTCGACCGCAACCCCCGATGAGATGCAAACGCTGGCGGAAGTGATTGAGGGGCAATACGGCCGCCTTGATGGTTTACTGCACAATGCTTCAATTCTGGGGGATCGGGTACCGGTTGAACACTATGACATGAACACCTGGATGAAAGTCATGCAGGTTAATTTCCACGCCGTCTTCCTGCTAACCCGAATATTTCTGCCTTTACTCAGACAATCTCCCAGCGCATCACTTTTATTCTCCAGTTCCAGCGTCGGTGCCAGCCCTCGCGCCTATTGGGGTGCCTACTCCGTCTCAAAATATGCCATGGAGGGCCTGGCCAAGCTGCTGATGGAAGAATTGGAAAATGCTTCCGACATACGCGTCAATATTGTCAATCCAGGCGCAACCCGAACCAGCATGCGGGCAAGTGCCTACCCCAACGAAGATCCCGCGAGTGTCAAAACTCCCGGGGATCTGATGCCGCTCTACCTGTTTTTAATCGGTGACGACAGCACACATATCAAGGGCGAGACGCTTCAGGGCTGAAGTGATAACGACGCCGGCGGCAAAGACCTTCCGGCCAGCGACAGACAGATGCCACATCCCCGTCAAAACTATGACGCGGCGACGACTCATCCGAGTGAAGTTTTTTTGACACGGCTAACCACCCCCAGCTGAAAGCCGCTGTTACAAAGGGCTACAGCGCCATCAGAGATTAACCGTTCAACTTTGGCACGGTATTCGCATTGTTGTTTGTACTTGCAAAGTTAGAAGGAAAGACTTGAATGCCAATCCAGCTCGGAACGACCGTTGATATTAATGACGCGAAAGTGATATTCAGCTCGGCTGAACACTCTTCAAATTACGATTCCGACCTGAGGTTGAAGCTCATACAAGCGCTTCAGACCACACTGGATCTGGATGTCTTGTTCGGTATTTTCTTCGACCATATTCAGTCTGTGGTCAGTTTTGATGGTTTCTCTTACCAGTTGGATCTGCTTGATGTGAAAATTCAACTGGGCCGCCAATCGATTCATACCAGTAGCTATCGCCTCATCACCCAGCAGGACTATCTCGGAGAAATTACTTTCTATCGTTCCAAACGGTTTCCCGAGAAAGAACTCGCCGTATTGGAGAGCCTGTTGAATGTTGTTGTTTTTCCGTTAAGAAATGCAATTAGATATAAAGACGCAGTTTCCGCAGCACTTGCCGACCCACTAACAGGCGCAGGTAATCGAATCGCACTAAACAATACGCTACAGCGTGAAATCGAGTTGGCAAAACGCTACGAACAATCCATGGCGGTTTTGATGGTTGATCTTGATGAATTTAAACTCATTAACGATACCCATGGCCATAATTGTGGTGACCAGGTATTAAAAACGCTAGTCACGACGCTCAAGGAAGAGATCAGGGGATCAGACGTTGTGTTTCGCTATGGCGGTGAAGAATTTGTCATCTTATTGACCAACACCACACTCGAAAGTGCTCGTTATATTGCAGAGCGAATTAGAAATGCAGCCTGGAACCTGAATATTCAGCAACATGGGGAGGACGTCACAACATCAGTGAGCATTGGCCTTTCAATGTTACATCCAGAGGACACAGTGAAACGACTACTGGAACGCGCTGACTACGCCATGTACACAGCAAAAAATGCCGGCAAAAACCGCGTCAATATCTGCAGGGAAATCGCCTGAATCGTCAGCCTGGCATTTATTGGCACTAGGTTCCCTGACGAGGTTTTCCTTTCCTGGGAGTTCCCTTTCTTTTGTTTTGTCCGCCGCTTGCACCTTTGGCACCGGGTTTCGCGCCGTCACCCTGTGAATGGTGCTTTGTTGTGCCGAGGTTAGTCCTACGATTACCCGACCGCGGCGCACCTTTTTTGGCATATGGACCTGAGCGTGAATCAGACTCACGGTTTGATTGACTGTTTTGATCTGAATCGCTTTGTTTTTTTACCCGGACAGGATTGCGATTACGACCTCCCCGGCTATCAGGACTCTCAGCGATCTCAACACCCGCCATTAGATAAAGCTCGCGGATATCCTTTCCCTTTAACTCGATTGATCTTCCTGACTTCACCGCACTGGGAATAAAAAAACTGCCGTAGCGAGTTCGTTTCAATCGACTGACGGTCAGCCCCTGGGATTCCCACAAACGTCTGACTTCACGATTTCTCCCTTCCATGATAACCACGTAGTACCACTGGTTAGCACTCTCATCTTCTTCCTGACCTTTCTTGATATCCGTAAACCTGGCAAGCCCGTCTTCCAGTAAAACGCCTTCTTTCATCGCGTTCAGTTTATCTTCGGTGACATTTCCCAGAACCCTGACCGCATACTCTCGCTCAATCTGGAATGATGGGTGCATCAGTTTATTTGCAAGCTCTCCGTCGGTTGTAAACAACAGCAGTCCGCTGGTGGAATAATCCAATCGACCTACTGATATCCAGCGTTGCTTCTCCAGTCTTGGCAATCCCTTGAACACGGACTTTCT
>Ga0206123_10001060_pt1 | contig 26353 bp, 25 predicted proteins | sample Helgoland_Spring_2_FD_160086 | JGI IMG/M metagenome (GOLD analysis project Ga0206123, IMG submission 160086) | Pelagic subsurface seawater microbial communities from Kabeltonne, Helgoland, North Sea - Helgoland_Spring_Bloom_20160316_1 | ecosystem: Environmental > Aquatic > Marine > Epipelagic ...
GTTCAGCTAGTGGTTCCCCTTGCCGGGCCCACAGAGGACTTGCACCTCCAAGTCGTCCCGGGCGGCCACCACGGCGGGCCGGGACAGCGCCAATCTATGGCGCTTCGCGCCATGCCTGGCGCACCCAAAAAAAAGCCCCGCAGGGAGCGGGGCTCGAAATTACCGTCATAGCGTGCCTGCCGAAGCAGGCTCCCGAGCCTGATGACGATATGCGACTCTGTAAGAACCAGCGCGGCTCTGTGTCAGGATGGCGCTTATGATGGCAGCGACCGCCCCGGACTGGTATTGTCGCCCATGACTTATTCATGGTGATTTACGACAAAGCGGGGCCCTACCTACGATGTACCATGTCAGCGTGCTCGCCTACGACGGCGTTTTCGCGTCCGCCCTGACCGGGGTGATGGATCTGCTCAACCTCACCGGCGTGACCTGGAACCGCATCCACGGGCAGCCGCTCAACCGCCAGTTCAAGGTGCAGATGGTGTCCCGTGGCGGCGAGCCGGTGCGCTGCACCGCGGGCATGCGCATCGCCGTGGACACCGCCCTGGAGCGGGTGGACCAGTGCGACCTGGTGGTGGTGCCCACCATCGGCAACGAGATTACCCAGGTGCTGCATGCCGAACGCGACACCCTGGAGTGGCTGCGTTTTCTGCACGCCGGCGGCGCCGATCTGGCCAGCAACTGCACCGGGTCGTTCCTGCTCGCCGAGGCCGGTCTGCTGGACGGCCGCCGCGCCACCACCCATTGGGGCTACAGCCAGCTGTTCCGGGAACGCTACCCGCGGGTGAACCTGGACGAGCGCGAGCTGATCACCCGCGACGGTAATATTTTCTGCGCCGGCGGCGGCACCGCCTGGCGGGACCTGACCATCCTGCTGGTGGAACGCTTCTGCGGCGCGGACATGGCCCGGGAGCTGGCCAAGGCGTTCGTGATCGACGTGCGCAACGACCCGCAGAGCGTGTACGCCGGCCTGCCGGCCAAGACCTACCACCGCGATGAGCAGGTGCAGAAGGTGCAGGCCTGGCTCCACGAGCACTACGCCCAGCCGGCCACCCTGGCGGAGCTGGCCGAGCGCGTGCACCTGAGCCCGCGCCAGCTGCAACGCCGCTTCACCAGCGCCCTGGCCGAGCCGCCCCTGCAGTACCTGCAGCGCGTGCGGATCGAGGCGTCGCGCAAGATGCTGGAGCGCGGCGCCACCAACCTCAGCCATCTGGCGGAGCAGGTGGGCTACCAGGACGTGAGCAGCTTTTCGCGGCTGTTCAAGCGCCATACCGGCCTGTCGCCGAGCCATTACCGCCAGCGTTTCGCCCGCGTCGGCGCGCTCCGCGACTAACCAACCCGACTGACGTAGCGCCGCGACCCTGCTAGTCTGATTCTCCATGGATAACTTCTTCGAACGACTGGACGCCGCCCTGGGGTCCCTGGTGGGGTTTCTGTGGGGCCCGCCACTGGTCACCCTGCTGGTCGGCGGGGGCCTCTTCTTCCTGCTCTACTCCCGGTTGCTGCCGTACCGGCATCTGCCTGACGGCGTGCGGCTGTTGTTCCGCCCGGCGGACAGCAAGGACGAAGGCACGCTGTCGCATTTCCAGGCGCTGAGCACCGCCCTGTCCGGCACCCTGGGCATGGGTAACGTGGCCGGCGTGGCGGTGGCCATCTCGGTGGGCGGCCCCGGCGCCATCTTCTGGATGTGGGTGAGCGCGCTGCTCGGCATCGCCACCAAGTTCTATACCTGCACCCTGGCGGTGATGTACCGGGGCCGGGACAGCGAGGGCGAGCTTCAGGGCGGCCCCATGTACATTATCCGCGAGGCACTGGGACCGCGCTGGCGGCCGCTGGCGTACTTTTTCGCGCTCGCCGGCCTGCTCGGCACCATGCCTATTTTTCAGGTCAACCAGCTCACCGAAATCATCCGCGAGGCGATCGCCGTGCCCGCCGGCTGGACCGGCGCCGACGACCACTTCCTGTTCGACCTGCTGTTCGGGCTGCTGCTGGCCGCCGTGGTGCTCGCGGTGGTGGCGGGCAAGCTGCCGCGCATCGGCCGGGTCACCGGTATTCTGGTGCCGGCCATGGTGGCCGGTTACATGCTGCTCACCGCGGTGGTGCTGGTGCTGCACGCGGACCAGGTGTGGCCGGCGCTCACCCTGATCGTGCGCGACGCCTTCACCGGCGAGGCCGCCGCCGGCGGCGTGCTGGGCGCGGTGATCATCACCGGCATCCGGCGGGCGGCGTTTTCCAACGAGGCCGGCATCGGCACCGAGGCCATGGCCCACGGCGCCGCCCGCACCCGCGAACCGGTCCGCGAAGGCATGGTGGCGATGCTGGGCCCGATTATCGACACCCTGATCGTGTGCACCTGCACGGCCCTGGTGATTCTGATCAGCGGGGCGTGGAGCGACGGCGACACGAACGGCGTCTCCCTCACCGTGAACGCTTTCAATATCCTGTTCCTGGATTACAGCGGCGTGATCCTGGCGGTGCTGGTCGGGGTGCTGAGCCTGAGCACCGTGTTCACGTTCTGGTACTACGGCAGCAAATGCCTGGGCTTTCTTATCGGCGCCCGTCATCAGCACCACTATGTGTGGTTTTACCTGGTGTTGGTGGTGCTCGGCGCGGTGGGGTCACTGAGCGTCGTGATCAAGGTGATCGACAGCATGTACGCGCTGATGGCGCTGCCCACCATGGTCGCCTCCCTGCGCCTGGCGCCCCGGGTCAACCAGGCGGCGCGCGCCTACTTCGCGCGATCACGTGATGATGATTGACGGCTTCTTGACGCTTCGGGGCGGACTATGTCCGTAGGTACAGGAGGGAATGCCGTGAAAAATCTGTCCGTTTTACTGGTCGAAGACCACCGCCAACTGGCGCAGACCGTGGTCGAATTTCTGGAACAGGAAGGCGCGCTGGTGGACTACGCCAGCGACACCACCCTGGCCCGCACGCTGGTCCAGGAGCACCACTATGACATCCTGGTGCTGGACGTGATGCTGCCCGGGGAGGACGGCTACAGTTTCTGTCAGTATCTGCGCAAGGAACTGGCCCTGGACACCCCGGTGATCTTCATGACCGCCCGGGACCAGCTGGACGACAAGCTGGAGGGCTTTGCCCGCGGCGGCGACGACTACATCGTCAAACCCTTCGCGCTGCCCGAGCTGGTGGCCCGCGTGCAGGCGCTGGTGCGCCGCGAACGCCGCGAAGTGGCGCCGAACCTGCTCACGGTGGCGGATCTGCAGCTGGATCCGGCCCGCCAGGAAGTGCGCCGCGAAGGGCAGCTTCTCAAGCTCTCCCCCACCGCCTTCCGCATTCTGCGTATCCTGATGCGCGAATCCCCCAAGGTGGTCAGCCGCGAGCAGCTTGAGCACGAGCTCTGGGGCGACCTGGTGCCCGATTCGGACGCGTTGCGCAGCCACCTTTACAACCTGCGCAAGGCGGTGGACAAGCCGTTCGAGCACGCGCTTCTGGAAACCCTGCCGGGCGTGGGGTTCAGCATCCGCCCGCCACGCACCGTGTGATGTCAGTCCGCCCCCCTTGCGGACCTGGCATCTCAGGCACAGAATGGCGGCGCCATTCACGTGTTATGCGATAAGAACTATGCCTTGGGGGAAAAGACACTCTTTCACGGAATTCGTCGATACCAAGCTGCTCGATCTGCAGTCCCGGTTCGGCATGGCGATGTGGTTTCTGACCCGCCGCCGTGGGGAGGACTGGTTATTACTGAACGTCTGCGGCGAAGGGTACGACCTGAGCCGCGGGGACATGCTGGCCTGGCATGACAGCATCTGCCATCGCCGAGTAAACGAGCTCGGACCGCCGGCGTGCTCGGACGTCACCCGGCAACAAGCCTACCGCGATGCGCCTATCACCGATCAACTTTCGATACGGGCGTATGTAGGGATGCCGCTGCGCGACCATACTGGAGCGCTGTTCGGCACTCTGTGCGCGCTTGATCCCGAGCCACGGCCCGATCTGGACCACGAGAACGTCCAGGCCGCCTTGAAACGCCAAGCCCGCCTGCTGGAATCCGCCCTGGTGTGGAATCTGGCCGGGCTCGATCAGCAGCGGGTCACCGAGTTCTTCGAAGAAGAGAGCCGCGATCCGGAAACAGGCCTGCTGGACGAGGCCGGCTGGCTTCGCATCCTGGACGGCGAACGGCGGCGCGGCCAGGCTTACGGCCTCAGCTCCATGGTCCTGAAAGTGCATGGCACCCGTCTCGACGATGAGCAACGGCAACTGGTTGCCGATTCCCTGGCGGCGCTGATTCGCCACCAGGACATGGCCGCCTATCTGGGCAGTGACCAGTTCGCCATTCTGTTGCCGGAGAACACGCCCAGCTGCGCCGATCAGGTGCGCGACAGGCTGCTCGACGCGCTGAACGCCAAGGGGATTCTGATGTGGTGTGACGCGGAGCCGCTGGCGCTCTCGGAGGGCCGGATGCAGCCCCCGCTCACCGCCGAAGGCGGGCCGGTGCATTAACCGCTAGCGGAACCGCACCCGCACCTCGGTGCCCTTGCCGGGCCGACTGGCCACGTCCAGGTGCCAATCAAACCGCTCGCAGAGCCGCTGGACGATGGCCAGCCCCAGGCCGTGGCCGCCTTCCTTGCTGTTGCCCCGTTCGAACGGCTGTAAAAAGCGGGCCAGCTCCTCGCTGTCCATGCCGGCCCCGGTGTCCACCACGTGCACCGCGTCCTCCGCCACCACGATGGTGACCTGCCCGGAGCCGCTGTAGTTGATGGCGTTGCGGACCAGGTTGGTGAACACGATATTGAGCACGGTTTCCGAGCCGGTCAGGGTCAGCAGCGCGGTCTGCTTCACCTGCAGGCGAATCTGCTTGCGCTCCGCCAGGGGCTGCAGCCGGTCGAGCAGGTTCACCGCCACGTCGTTGACCACCAGGTCCTCTTCCTGAATCGGCTGCTGCTCGGTGCGCGCCAGCAGCAACAGGGTCTCCACCAGCGCTTCCATATCGTCCACGGTGTCGGACATGCGGCTGATCACCGGCCGGTCGCCCACCTGCTTGGCGAGCAGCTCCAGGTTGGCCCGGAATACCGCCAGCGGCGTGCGCAATTCGTGGCTGGCGTCGCGGGTGAATTGCCGCTCGCGCTCCACGAACCGCAGCAGGCGGTCGGCGTAGGCGTCCAGCGCCGCCATCAGTATGCTCGCCTCGCTGTTGGGCTCCGCCTCCACCTGGCTGAAATCCGGGCGCGCTTCCACCGGGTCGTGCACATTGGCGTGGCGCAGCGTTTCCGACAGCTGCACCAGGGGGGAGACCAGGGCGCGGGATTTGCGCCAGCCCAGGAAGGACGTCAGGTAGATCACCAGCAACACAGCGGTCAGCGGCAGAATACCGAACAGGAACGCCAGCACCGACACCCGTTTTTCATCGAAGATCAGGTAGAGGCGGGCGTCGCCGCGCGTTTCGATGTAGACGATCGGATTCTGGTCGCCGATCTGCGCGCGCTGGTAGCCGTCCGGCCGCTCGGCGAGCATCTCCGGCACCGGGTCACGGGTGTCCGGGTCCACCAGCAAACCGAGCAGATGGCGCGTATTGGGGCGGGGAAAATCGTTGTCCTCGTCGTAAAGGCTCCAGTAGTGGTCCGCCTCTTTGATCAGAGCTTCCTTGACCAGCACCTGTTCGATGATCTGGGCCGTGGCCCAGACCCCGAACACGGTGGCGAAACTGATGAACAGAATCTGGATCAGGAAAACCCGGGTAAGGCGGTGCTGAACACCTTTGCGCGTCATGCCAGTCTCATTCTTCTCGGCGGAACATATAGTGGCCCACGAACCACTCTTCGCCATCACCATAATTGAACAGTTCGGCGCAGGCCATGAAAAACATCCGCCAGCGTTGCAGCCACAATTTACCCTGGCCGGCGCCGTAGCACTCTTCCAGTAGCGGGATCAGCGTTTGCCGTTTGCGGTCCGCCAGTGCCAGCCAGGCTTCCAGGGTTTTGCCGTAATGGGTGCCGTTCACCGCCCAGCGGTCCTCCAGCGACAACCGGTCCGCGCAGCGCGGCAGCCAGTCGTACGACGGCATCATGCCACCGGTGAAGAAGTAGCGGCCCATCCAGTTGCTTTCGCCTTCGGTTTCGAACAGATAGGTCAGATTGCGATGGCAGAAGATGTGCACGAACAGCTTGCCGCCGGGCTTGAGCCAGTCGTGCACGCGCCGCATCAGCTCACGGTGGTTGCGCATGTGCTCGAACATCTCCACCGACACCACCCGGTCGAAGGTCTGTTCCGGCTGGAACACGGTCACGTCGGCGGTGATCACGCGCACATTGTCGAGGCCGCGCTCGGCGGCGCGGGCCATGATCCACTCTTTCTGGGTGGCGGAGTTGCTCACCGCGGTGATGCGGCTGCCCGGGTAGCGGGCGCCCATCCACAGGGTCAGCGACCCCCAGCCACAGCCGAGCTCAAGAATCTCCTGGCCGTCGGCCAGTTGGGCGCGCTCGCAGCTCAGGGCCAGCATCGCCGCCTCGGCGTCCGCCAGGCTTCCGCAGCCGGCCTGCCAGAGGCCACTGGAATACTTCAAATGCGGGCCCAGCACCTGCTCGTAAAAGCGCGAATCCACTTCGTAATGCTGTTCGTTGGCCTCATCCTGGGCCACCGCGATGGGGCCCTGGGACAGGGTCCTCAACAGCGCCTCCGGATCGGCCTGTTGCTGCTGCTCCTGGGCAAGACGTTTACCCAACAGAAGGCGAATGCCACCGCGTACCAGGAAATCCGGAACCAGGCCGGACTCCGCCAGGCGAATGATCATGAAGCGGGTCTCCAGGGAATAAAGGGGCTGGTGGTGCGCTGATACTCGCGGTAATCGTCACCACGGGATTTAAGGGCCTGTTTCTCGGTATGCGGGATACCGGTGACGAACCACAGGAACAGGAACATGGCCACCGGCAACAGCCACAGCCAGCCGGCCAGGGCGGCACCCACGGCGATCAGCGGGTAGCTGAACCAGTGCAACCATTCGAAGAAATAGTTGGGGTGCCGGGAATAGCGCCACAGACCTTCCCGGCAGGTCTTGCCCTTGCTGTCCGGCCGCGCCTTGAAGCGGGCCAGCTGCCGGTCCGCCATCGCCTCGCCGACGATCGACACCACACCGATGATCACGCCCAGCACCACCAGCGGCGGCCGGAAGTCCGGCTGGCCGCCGATCACCCAGAACGGCAGGGAGAACGCCCAGGCCAGGCCCGCCTGCAGCCAGAACACCACCAGGAATACCGGCTGAGTGGCTTTGCCCAACCGTTGGCGCATGGCGGCGTAGCGACCGTCCTCGCTGCCCTCGCCGGTGACGCGGCGGAAAATATGGCTGCCCAGCCGCACCGACCAGAGCAGCAACAGGGCGCCGGCCGCCAGGCGCGGCAAGGGGTCGCCGCCGCCGGCCAGCAAGTAGGCCAGACCGGTGAGCCCGGTACTGAAGCTCCAGGCCACATCCACGTAGCCGGCATTACCGTTGGTCCACTGGACCGCCCAGGCCAGGGTGAACACCATCACCAGCAGAACCAGACTGAAAATCAGAATTTCAGGCATAACGACCTCGTTCCTCATCGAGACGGCGCGCCAGATAGGCCAGTGCCGGCACCACCATCGACCACACGGCGCCGTAGCTCAGGGCCAGCAGCCACCAGCCCTGCGGGGTGGTGGCGGCGCCGAAGTTGATTCCCACGGTTACCGAGAATACACCGCCGAAGGCGCCGAACAGCGCCGCCAGCAACAACTTGGGGCGCAGCCAGGCCAGGCAATAGTTGAAGCTCACCGCGAAACCCAGCCATAGTGCCCAGATCCAGTCCGGGGCCACCCACTGTCGCGACCAGTCGGCGTATTCAAGCAGCGACGGCGCCAGCCATAACGGCTCGAACAGCACACAGGCCACGGCGCCGGCGGCGAGCAGCGCGAGGTCGGCGCGCCAGGCGCGGTTGAGCGCCCACACGCCCGCCTGCATCGCCACCAGTACAAGCCAGGCAGCCCATCCCCACCCATGGGCGCCACCGTAAACGGCGACAAACCAGAGCAGTTGAAAACCCACGAAGTTGATCGCCAGGGCGGCGAATGATTTATTCATGCGGCGAGCTTGGGCCGCCCACCGTCAATGGTCCGTGAACCGGCTTCACGGTCGATTCACCGGTGCTGGCGGACATTGGCGTCATGAAATCGAATCCGCTACCGCTCATCGCCCTGTTACTGTTCGCCGTCACCGGCTGCGCCAGCCGCGCGGACGGCCCTTCCGGTTATGCCCACCTCTATGAACAGGCGGTGCGCGAACGGCCCGGCAGCGCTCAGGTGTCGGATCAGGCCGTGGATCGCTTCGTGGCGCTGTACTCGCCGATCGACGCGGACCATATCGAGAACCACATCGAGGACGTCTACGCCGAGGACATCTACTTCAACGATACCTTGTCCACCGTCTACCAACGCGACCAGCTCAAGGCCCACTTACTGAAAACCGCCGAGCGGCTTGATTACATGAGCCTGGATATCCAGAACCGCTGGCAAGACGGTGAAGACTTCTTTCTGCTGTGGTTCATGGAGACCCGTTTCAGCATCCTCGGCAGCGAACGGGACGTTCGCACCATCGGTGTCTCCCATCTTCGTTTCGATGACCAGGGCAAAGTGATTTTTCACCAGGACTTCTGGGACAGCAGCCAGGGCCTGGACCAGCAACTTCCCATTCTAGGAGGATTCAGCCGATGGCTGCGCGAGCATCCCTGACACTGCCGCTTGCTTTGTTGGTTTCCATGGCGCTGGGAAGCGGCGCCCATGCCGCTGACTTCGAAGACATGTCGCGCTGCTCCAGCGCCGACGTCAAGGCGCTTAAAGTGTTAAACGTCGGCCAGGCGTCGCTGTTCCGCGCCGACTGCGGCGCCGCCGATCCGCTGGCGCCGCCCATGCGTCTGGCCTTCAGCTACAATCGGGAGGTGCCCGGCGACGCCTTCGCCAAGGCGGCGCGCAAGATGATTGAGCGCAACGTCGGCGAAGACACCTTCGAAGCGTTGAAAGAGCGCATCGACGCCTTTAACAGCCACTACCGGACCACCCGCGACGGCGACCGCTACACGCTGGACTACGATGAAGACCAGTCCATGGTGCTGCGCCTCAACGGCGAGAAGCTGGCCGAGGAACAGGGTGAGGATTTCGCCCAGGCCTACTTCTCGATCTGGTTCGGCGACGATCCGTACTCCGACAACCTCAAGGAAGAGCTGCTCTCCGTGGAGCAGTGACCCCGCGAGGCCTTGCACCCTCGCCCGCCAGACCGGATACTTCCCCCTTTAACCGCAGCCGTGGGGGGCGTTAATGGCCAGTGCACCGGAAGGTCGCTTCAGCCACTACACACCGGTTCTCAATTCCGACCGCTTTTTCGCCTTGCGCCTGACCGCCGTGTTCACCGTGATCAGCCTGGTGGCTTCCCTGTTGATCACCACCGTCGGCGTGCTGCTCACCGGCCAGCGGGATTGGCTGGCGGCGCTGTCGCTGGCGCTGCTGATTCCCCTGCTGCTGGTTCCGCCTTTGTGCTATCCGCTGCTGGCGAAACTGGCGGCGGTGACCCGCGACAACCGGAAGCTGCGTCAGCAGGCCCGCGAAGACCATCTCACCGGTTTGTTCAACCGCCCCCATCTTATGAGCATGCTTGAGCGGGAATTGTCGCTCAGCCAGCGCCACGATCATCCGGTATCGATTTTATTGGTGGACATCGTCGACTTCGTGGATATCGCCGATCGGTACGGACGTCACACCGGCGACCGGTTATTACGGATTTTTTCTGAACGCATTCGCGATAAAATCCGCGAGAGCGATTTGTTCGGCCGTATCGACGGCGCGCAGTTTTTACTGGTATTACCGCATACCGATTTCAACGACGCCTTGCACATGGCGGAAGGGTTGCGTTCGCTCACCGCCAGCATTCAGGTGCAGACCGACGATGGCCTGGCGGGTTTTGAAATCCGCATTGGCGCGGCCAGTACCGAGAACAGCGGGCGCCGGCTGAACGCGCTTCTCAATGAGGCCGATTACGCTTTGTATCAAAGCCGTAACGAGCATCGTCACTCCGACCACCCCGCTTAACACTTAATCATCACACCCCACTCACAATAAAAACCTAGTTTTTACAAAAATTATTCTTTTTCACACCTTTCTTGCCGCTCCTTTGTAAATTTGTTTATTAAACTCCTTACTGGCATTTACAGTTAAGTCTCAGGGAGCAAAACTGCAGATGCTGAATTTCTGCCTACTAAAAAACAAGGAAGGAGCTATGGACGCCAAACGCTTTCTCGCATCCAGTATTGCTTGCGCATCGTTAGCCGTTGCCACTACGGCCGTTGCCGAGGACACCATTCCGGATCGGTATTTCTACCTGGGTGGTCACATCGGCCAGAGCTGGCTGGATATCGGTGATCACTACGAAGGCGACGGCTACTTCGCCGACAACGTCTACGAAAACGATACCGTGACCATGCCCGGCGCCCAGATCGGTTATCGCTTCAGCGAAAACTGGTCCGTACAGGCCTGGTACGAGCGCAACAACATGTCCACCAGCGACGGCGAAGTGTACCTGCGGAACAATTTCGCCAGCCTGCGCCGTCACTTCAACGGCGACGGCCCGATCGAAAGCTATGTCGGTCTCGGCGCCGGTGAAACCCGCACCGAGTTCAACACCGAAAGCGACGATGACTTCAAGGAAACCACCGGCGGCATCGAGTTCGGTGTACAAACCGCACTCGCCGACAACTTCCTGATCGACGTCGGCGCACGCCCCACATACAGCTTCCGCTCCGAGCGCTGGGACGGCCAGGTCTACGCCGCCCTGAACGTTCTGGTCGGCGCACAGTATGACGACGAGCCGAAACCCGAGCCGGTTACCGAAACCGCCACCGACAGCGACAACGACGGTGTACCGGATTCCAACGACCGCTGCCCCGGCACTCCCGCGGGCGCCAGTGTTGACGCTCAGGGCTGTGAGCTGGATGACGACGGCGACGGCGTCGTGAACAGCAAGGACGAGTGCCCGGATACGCCGGCACGCGCCAAGGTTGACGACAAGGGCTGTCAGGAATACCTGACCAAGGACGTGCGCGAAACCCTGTATGTCGAGTTTGGTCTCGACAAAGCGGAAGTTCGTGAAACCTCCTACCCGGAACTGGAAAGCCTGAGCGATCAGATGTACCAGTACCCGTCCGCTGACCTGGTGCTTGAAGGCCACACCGACAGCACCGGTTCCGCTGCTTACAACAAGCAGCTTTCCGAGAAGCGTGCGGATGCGGTGAAGCGTGTCATGGTTGAAGAGTTCGGCATCGACGAGAGCCGGATCACCACCGAAGGTTACGGCGAAGCCAAGCCGATTGCTGATAACAGCACTCGCGACGGCCGCGCTCAGAACCGCCGCGTGGAAGCGATCATGAAAGCGACCACCGAAGAAGCGCAGTACGACAACGACTAAGTCGTCCAGCGTTCTCTTCAACCCAAAAAGGGCCGGCATCCGCCGGCCCTTTTTTGTTGGCGTTGAAAGTTGGCCGTAGAAACAGCCGGTGGCCGCGTCGCCGTGCGCGAAAGGCAAGGGAGTCAATGAGACTCAGCCGATCTGCCTGATAATCGACCTTCATTCGTTACCACTGAATAACGGGAAGGGATCATGGCGAAAGACGCAATCGGCTTTGCCCTGAGCGCGCTGAACCGGCTGGCCGGCTCATCGATGCTCGACCGCCTGGGTATGCGCCACACCGCGGAGCGGCTTGCCTACCGCCTCACCAAGGGCGGCTTCCAGGTGATCACCACCAGCGCCCGCGCGTTTAAATCCAACAATCCGTCCGACAAGCCGCAGCGTCTCGACGCGCCGGGGCACACCACCGGCCTGTTCGACCTGGGCATCACCGACGAGCAGCAGATGATCCGCGACAGCGTGCGGGCCTTCGCCGCCGAGGTGCTGCGCGAAAACGCGGAACAGTCGGACGCCGAGCAACGCACCAGCGACGACGTGCAAAGCCAGGCCCGGGAACTGGGCCTGAATTTCTTCGCCGTACCCGAAGCCCTGGGCGGCGCCGCCGCCGAACGCTCCACGGTGACCAGCATGCTGGTGGCCGAGGAGCTGGCGCGCGGCGACATGGGCCAGGCGGTGGCGGTGCTGGCGCCGATGGGCGTGGCCAACGCCCTGACCCGCTGGGGCTCCGCCGTGCAGCAGGATAAATACCTGTCCACCTTCGCCGGTGAGGACGCGCCCCTGGCCACCATCGCGGTGTGCGAGCCCCGTCCGCTGTTCGATCCCATGACGCTGCGCACCACCGCCACCCGCGACGGCGACGACTGGCTGCTCAGCGGCGAGAAATCCCTGGTGCCGCTGGCCGCCGAAGCGGAGCTGTTCCTGGTCGCCGCCGAAACCGGCGACGGCCCGGCGGTGTTCATCGTCGAAGGCGGCAGTGACGGCCTCAGCGCCGGCGACGATCCGGCCATGGGCATCCGTGCCAGCGGTCAGCGACCGCTGCTGCTGGACAAGGTGCGCGTGCCCGACGCCAACCGCCTCGGCGACGACGATTTCAATTACCGCGAGTTCATCGATCTGGGCACCCTGGCCTGGTGCGCGCTGGCCATCGGCACCGCCCAGGCGGTACTCGACTACGTGGTGCCCTACTGCAACGAACGCAAAGCGTTCGGCGAGCCGATCAGCCATCGCCAGGCGGTGGCGTTCATGGTCGCCGACATCGCTATCGAGCTGGACGCCATGCGCATGCTCACCTACCGCGCCGTGTGCCGCGCCGAGCAGGGCAAACCCTTCCAGCGCGAAACGCACCTGGCCCGCACCCTGGTCAAGGACAAGGCGATGCAGATCGGCACCGACGGCGTCCAGCTGCTGGGCGGCCACGGCTTTACCCACGAATACCCGGTGGAACGCTGGTATCGCGATCTGCGCGCGATCGGCGTGGTCTTCGGCGGCCTGCACCTGTAACGCCGCCCGCACCCATAACGGAAGAGACAGCATGAACATCGAGATTCCGAAGAAATTCAAACCGGTGATCAACAATGCCCGGCAGGTGGCCCTGAACACCTTCCGGCCCATCTCCCGCAAATACGACCGTGCCGAACACCAGCGCCCCAAGGAGCTGGACATGGTGGCCTCGGTGCTGGACGGCTTCAACGAAGGCGACCCGGCCAACTCCGCCGGCGCCAGCCAGACCGGCAAGGGCAAGGTGCAGGAAGACGGCGGCGTGAAGAACGGCGCCAACATGATGACCTGCCTGGGCGCCCTGGAATTCTGCTACGGCGACACCGGCTTTCTGCTCGCCATGCCGCGCCAGGGCCTGGGTAACGCGGCCATCGCCGCGGTCGCCACCGACGAGCAGCTGGAGCGCTTCAAGGGCAAATGGGCGGCCATGGCGATCACCGAACCCGGCGCCGGCTCCGACTCGGCGGCGATCCGCACCACCGCCAAGGAAGACGGCGACCACTATGTGCTCAACGGCGAGAAGATTTACGTCACCTCCGGCGAGCGCGCCGACTGCGTGGTGGTGTGGGCCAGCCTGGACCCCAAGCTGGGCCGCGCGGCGATCAAGTCGTTCGTGGTGGAATGGGGCACGCCGGGCATGGAGCTGGCGCGTCTGGAGAAGAAGCTCGGCATTCGCGCCTCCGACACCGCCGCCATCACCTTCAACGATTGCCGGGTGCCCAAGGAGAACCTGCTCGGCAACCCCGAGGTGGACACCAAGGGCTTTGGCGGCGTGATGGAAACCTTCGACAACACCCGGCCGCTGGTGGCCTGCTTCGCCCTGGGCGTGGCCAAGGCGTCGCTGGAACGGACCCGGGAACTGCTCAGCGAAGCGATCGAGTACGACTACGGCAAGCCGGTGGACAACGCCAGCGCCGCCGAGGCGGAGCTGTACCGCATGGAAGCGGAATGGGAAGCGGCCTACTGGCTGGCCATGAAAGCGGCCTGGATGGCCGACAACAAGCAGTCCAACTCGGTGGAAGCGTCGATCTCCAAGGCCAAGGCCGGCCGCGTGGGCAACTACGTCACCCTCAAATGCGTGGAACTGGCCGGCTCCATCGGCTACACCGAGGACGAGCTGCTGGAGAAATGGGCGCGGGACTCCAAGATCCTCGACATCTTCGAAGGCACCCAGCAGATCCAGAAGCTGATCATCGCCCGCCGCGTCCTCGGATTGACTTCCAAAGAGCTAAAATAAAAACCACCTTGTAGGAGCGGGCCTCGCCCGCGAAAGGGAGCGAAGCTACCGGCAGGATGCCAGAGAGATTTCTAACGACAGCACCAACACCCTCTCTGGAATCCTGCCGGCCGGCTTTGCCGGCCTTTCGCGGGCAAGCCCGCTCCTACGAGCGCGCGGCTACAGCCGCGCGGCAAGCTCGGAGCCTTGCTTGATGGCGCGCTTGGCGTCCAGCTCGGCGGCCAGGTCGGCGCCGCCGATCAGATGGTGGTTGGCGGCCTGTTCCTGATAGAGCTCGCGCAGCGATTCCTGGCCGGCGCAGATCACCACCTGGTCCACTTCCAGCAAACCCTGCTTGTCGTTCTGCGTGATGTGCAGGCCATGATCGTCGATACGGTCGTAGCTGCAACCGGGCAGCATCTCCACATTGCGGTGTTTGAGCGTGGCGCGGTGCACCCAGCCGCTGGTTTTGCCCAGCCCCTTGCCCGGCGTGCTTTCCTTGCGCTGCAGCAGGTAGATTTTCCGCGCCGGGGTTTCCGGGTGCTTGTCCACCAGGCCGCCACGGGTGTCCGCGTTGAAATCCACGCCCCACTCCGCCAGCCATTCGGGCAGCGGCTGGGCGCCATCGCGGGGCGCTTCGGCCAGGAATTCCGCCACGTCGAAGCCAATGCCGCCGGCGCCGATGATCGCCACGCGTTCGCCCACCTGCACCTTGCCGCGCAGCACGTCCACGTAGGACACCACCTTGGCGTGGTCGATGCCGTCGATGCCCGGCCGGCGCGGGGACACCCCGGTGGCGATGACGATCTCCTGGAAGCCTTCGCGCTCCAGCTCGTCGCTTTCCACGCGCCGGTTGAGCACCACCTTGACGCCGGTGCGTTCGATGCGCTTTTGAAAGTAGCGCAGGGTCTCGTGAAACTCTTCCTTGCCGGGGATCACCTTGGCCATGTTGAACTGACCGCCGATCTCGCCGGCCTGGTCGAACAGGGTCACGTCGTGGCCGCGCTCCGCCGCCACCGTGGCGCAGGCCAGCCCGGCGGGGCCGGCACCCACCACCGCCACTTTCTTGGGCGTGGCGGTGCGCAGATAGACCAGCTCGGTTTCGTGGCAGGCGCGCGGGTTCACCAGGCAGGAGGCGCGCTTGAGCTCGAAGGTATGATCCAGGCAGGCCTGGTTGCAGGCGATGCAGGTGTTGATCTCGTCGGCGCGGCCTTCGGCGGCTTTGTTGACGAACTCCGAGTCCGCCAGCAGCGGCCGGGCCATGGACACCGCGTCCGCCTGGCCGCTGGCGATGATGCGCTCGGCGGTGTCCGGATCGTTGATCCGGTTGGAGGCCACCACCGGGATCGACACCACGTTTTTTACCTGGCGGGTGACTTCCGCGAACGCCGCCCGGGGCACCGAGGTGACGATGGTAGGCACCCGCGCTTCGTGCCAGCCGATGCCGCTGTTAATCAGGCTGGCGCCGGCTTTTTCGATGGCGCGGGCCAGGTCCAGCACCTCCTCACGGGTGCTGCCGTCGGGCACCAGATCAATCACCGACAGACGGTACATGATGATGAAGTCCTCGCCGCAGCGGCGGCGGGTTTCCTCGACGATCTCCACCGGGAAGCGGCGGCGGTTTTCGGCGCTGCCGCCGTACTCGTCGCTGCGCTTGTTGGTGCGCGGCGCGGTGAACTGATTAATCAGATAGCCCTCGGAGCCCATGATTTCCACGCCGTCGTAGCCGGCTTCCTTGGCCAGCTCGGCGGTGCGCGCGAAGTCCTGCACCGTGGAGCGCACTTCGCGGGTGCTCATAGCCTTGGGCTTGAACGGGTTGATCGGGCTTTTGATCGCCGACGCGGAGCGGGAGAACGGGTGGTAGCTGTAGCGGCCGGCGTGCAGCACCTGCAGCGCGATCTTGCCGCCTTCGCGGTGCACCGCCTCGGTAATCTTGCGGTGGTTGCGGATATCCAGCTTGCTGTTGAAGGTGCCGGACAGCGGGTAGAACCAGCCGTGGCGGTTGGGGTTGATGCCGCCGGTCACGGACAGGGCCACCCCGCCCCGCGCCCGCTCGGCGAAATAGGCGGCCAGCTTCGGGTAGTGCCAGAAACGGTCTTCCAGGCCGGTGTGCATGGACCCCATGATCACCCGGTTCTTGAGCCGGGTGTGCCCCAGATCCAGGGGTGAAAGCAGGTGGGAATAACCGTTGGCCGCCATGGTGTTCTCCTTTGTGGGCTGGGCGGGCCGCGCGACGTTGTACGCGGCGGCCGCCTGGCTGCAATCTGGACGCCGTCAAGATAGGGTGCTATGTTGACGCTGTCAAGATAACATCCGTGACTTCGAAAGACAGGCAACCACCATGACGCAACCGGGCCGCTACCATCACGGAGACCTGCACGCCGCCCTGCTTCGCGAGGCCGCCGTACTGCTGCGCGAACAGGGCGTGGAAGGGCTGTCGCTGCGGCGCCTGGCGGAACGCGCCGGGGTGTCGCGCACCGCGCCCTACCACCACTTCACCGATAAGAACGCGCTGCTCTGCGCCCTCGCCGAGGACGGCTTCCGCCGGCTGGACCGGTTGATGGAAGAGGCCGACTTCCGGGCGGACGACCCGGAGCCCGGGCTGCGCCGTTTCGTGCGCGGCTATCTGCGCTTCGCCTGCGACGACCCGGAGCAATACGAGCTGATGTTCGGCCGCACCCTGTGGAAGACCGGGCGCCCCACCGAGTCGCTGACGCGGGTGGCGCACGGCTGCTTCCGGCGTTACGTGGATAAGCTCGAAGCGGACGGCATCGGCGCCCACCTGCCCGGCGGCACCGACGCCCTGCGCGTGGCCCAGGCCAGCTGGGCCACGCTGCACGGCCTGTGCCGGCTGTTGCTGGACGGCATCTATGTGGACCGGCAGGACATGGAGGCGGTCAGCGACCAGGCAGTGGCGCTGATGCTGGCCGCTGTCCGGCCGGCTGAGCGGACTCCGTAGCCCGGTTCAGGAGCAAACTTTGTGGGAGCGGGCCTAGCCCGCGAAAGGGAGCGGAGCTCCCGGCAGGATCCCAGAGGCCTCTCTAAAAGCAGTACCAACAAGGTCTCTGGAATCCTGCCGGCCGGCAAAGCCGGCCTTTCGCTTGCAAGGCAAGCTCCCACACAGCCGCTCCCAAAAGCCTTTAGCGTTGCGCCGCCAGGAAGTCGGTGAGGGCTTCGATATAGTCGTCGTAGGCCTCGTACTGGGGGACGTGGCCGATGCCTTCCAGTTCCACCAGCTTGGCGTCGGGAATGGCTTCGGCGGCCTTGTCGCCGAGACGATCATAGCGCCCCAGTTCTTTCTGCTTTTCTTCCGGCGCGCGATTGCGGCCCAGGGCGGTGCGGTCGCGGTTGCCGATGATCAGCAGCGTCGGCGCTTTGACGTCGGGGAACTCGTAGACCACCGGCTGGTTGAAGATCATGTCGTAGTGCAGTGCCGAGTTCCAGGCGATGCGCGGGTAGTCCGGGCCGCGCAGCCAGCCCTGCTGCAGGGTGAGCAGCGGCTGATAGCGGTCTTTCCACTGGCCGTCGAAGTACGCCTTGGTCATGTAGGCCTTGATGTCTTCGGGTTTCTTTTTCAGCTCGCCCTGGTACCAGGCGTCCACGGACTGCCAGGGCACGTCCTGGCGCCAGTCTTCCAGGCCGATCGGATTGACCAGCACCAGGGCGTCGCTGCGCTCGGGGAACATCAGCGTGAAGCGGGTGGCCAGCATGCCGCCCATGGAGTGACCCACCACGGTGGCGCTGTCCACCTCCAGCTTGTCCAGCAAGGTGCGGGTGTGGTCGGCCAGGGTCTGGAAGGAGTACTGGAAGTGTTCCGGCTTGCTGGATTTGCCGAAGCCGATCTGGTCCGGCACCACCACGCGGTAGCCTTCCTCGGTCAGCCGCTCGATGGTGGTTTGCCAATAGGCGCCGGAGAAATTCTTGCCGTGCAGCAGCAGCACGGTGTCGCCGTTGGGCTGCTCCGGGCGCACGTCCATATAGGCCATTTCCAGCGTCTGCCGCTGGCTGTCCAGCTTCAGGGTGTGCACCGGATGGGGGTAGTCGTAGCCGCTGAGGCGGGCGTCGAAGGCGGGCTTTCCCGCCGCCATGGCCGGGTTGCCGAGCGCCAGCGCGCACAGCGCCAGCAAGGATGTGAATACGCGCATGATTCCCTTCTCCTGTTGATACAGCCGTTCAGGGGTGGAGACCCGCACAACGGGAAAGTTCCGCGATTCAGTCCGGCAGCGGCAGCGTAAGCCGCACCCGCAGACCGCCCAGCGGGCTGTCGGTGAGGGTCAGCTGTCCGCCGTAGGCGGCCACCGTGTCACTGACGATGGCCAGACCCAGACCGTCGCCGGCGACCCGCTCATCCAGGCGGCGGCCGCGCTGCAGCACCTGCTCGCGGCGTGATGGCGGGATGCCGGGCCCGTCGTCGTCCACGGTGACCGTCAACAGGCCGCCGTCCCGCGCCAGTGTCAACCGTACCTCGCCGGCGGCCCATTTGCAGGCGTTGTCGAGCAAATTGCCGAGCAGTTCCAGCATGTCGCCGCGCTCCACCGCCAGCGGCGGCAGCCCGGTGCCCTGCACCATCAGGTTGAGCGGCTTGCGGTGGGCGCGGCGCAGGGTGTCGGCCAGGGCTTCCAGATCCTGGCCCGGTTCGAAGCGGGTGGCGGCGGTGGCGCCGGCGGCAACGCGGGCGCGGCCCAGGGCGCGGCGCACGTTGGCCTCGATATGGTCCAGTTGCGCCAGCAGCAGGGCGTGCAGTTCCGGGGCGCGCTCGCGCAGTTCCGTGTCGCAGCGGTTGCGCAGCACCGCCAGCGGCGTCTTGAGGGCGTGCCCCAGGTCGCCCAGGGCGTGACGGGAGCGGTCCAGCTGCTGCTCCATGTGCCGCTGCAGGCGGTTGATCTCGGTGACCAGCGGGCGCAGTTCCCGGGCCACCTCCTGGTCCAGCTCGGCGCGCTGGCCGCCGCGCAGCTGTTCGATCTGCCGGCGCGCCGCGTTGAGCGGCTTGAGGCCGCGGCGGATCAGCCATTGCTGGACCAGGGCCAGCGCCGCCAGCACCAGCACCCAGGCCAGCAGGGCGGCGGTTCGGGTATCGCGGAAACTGGCCTGTTGCGGGGCGTAGTCCTGGGCCACCACCACGGTGAGGTCCTGGCCGTCGCGCCGGAAACGGGCGCGGTAGCGCAGCAGGCTCTGGCCGTCCGGACCGGGCAGCAGCTCGGTGTCCATGCCCGGGTTTTCCGGCAGCGGCAAACGGGCGTCCCACAGCGACCGGGAGCGCCAGCGCTGGCCGTCGATCAGCACCACGAAATAGCGGCCGGACAGCGGGCGCCGGTAGGCCGGGTCGAGCATTTCCTGTTCCAGCACCAGCCCGTCCGGGCCGGGCACCATGGCGGCCAGTACGCTGGCGGCCTCGTCGCGCAGCTGGCCGGCGCTGATCCGGCGCTGTTCGCGCTCCAGCCACCAGAGCGCGCCCTGCCCCACCAGCACGCCGGCCAGCAGCAGGCTGACGAACAGGCTGATTCCCAGGCGCGCGCCGATGGAGCGCATTCAGCCGCGCCCCGTGAACAAATAGCCCTGGCCGCGCCGGGTCTGGATCACCTGACCGCCGAGCTTGCGGCGCAGGCGGTTGATGTGCACTTCCACCACGTTGGAATCGCGCTCGCGCTCGCCGTCGTAGAGGTGCTCGCTGAGCGCGATCTTCGACAACAGCCGGCCCGGGTTGAGCATGAAGTAACGCAGCATGCGGAATTCCGCGCCGGTCAGTTCAACCTCCTCCTGGTCCAGCCAGGCGCTCTGGCGCTCTTCGTCCAGCTCCACCCCGCAGGCGCGCAGGCGGCTCTGGTTGGCGCTGCCGTGGCTGCGCCGCAGCACCGCCTGCACCCGCAGCAGCAGCTCCTCCGGGTGGAAGGGTTTGGTGAGGTAGTCGTCGGCGCCGGCGCGCAGGCCGTCGACGCGCTCCGCCCAGCTGTCGCGGGCGGTGAGAATCAGCACCGGCATGCTCAGGCCCTGCTCCCGCCAGCGCCGCAGCACTTCCAGGCCGTCCAGGCCGGGCAGCCCCAGGTCCAGAATCACCAGGTCGAAATCATCGTCGTGGGCACGCACCAGGGCGTCGCGGCCGTCCGCCAGCCAATCCACCGCGTAGCCGTGATCGCGCAGCAGCGGCAGCAGCTGGTCGGCCAGGGCGACGGTGTCTTCCACCAGCAGCAGGCGCATCAGTCGTCCACTTCGTCTTCGAGAACACGCCCGGTGCGGGCGTCGATTTCCAGCTCGCGGACCACGCCGTCGCCGGTCAGTAGCTCGATTTCATAGATAAATTCACCATCGTCGTCGTCCAGCTCCGCTTCCAGCAGACGGGCGCCGGGGTAGCGCTCATCCGCCTGGCGGAGGATCGCCTGGAACGACAACACCTCCCCGCTTTGCCGCAGCCGCAGGGCCTCGTCCTGATCCACATCCAGCGCCAGGGCGGAGGTCGCCCAAGCCAAGGAAAGGGCGACCAGGGCCGCCCCTCCGAGTAACACACGCATTAGTCGTCACGCTCCTCGCGCAGGATTTCACCACTGGTGGCGTCCAGCTCCAGGTCCCATTCCTGGCCCTGGGCGTCGCGCAGATCGACCTGATAGATCAGGCGGCCGTATTCGTCTTCCAGCTCGGTGTCTTCCACGGTGGCCTCGGGATGCTTGGCCAGGGCCGCTTCGTTGAGCTTTTCGAACGACAGGATCTTACCGTCCTGCACCAGTTTCATCGCCCGGTCCGGGCCCACGTCGTCCGCGTGCACCAGGGTGGTGGTGCCGGCAAAGCCGATCAGGGTGGCGAGCAAAGTCTTTTTGATGGCGTTCATGAGTCTCTCCTTTGTCCTCATTGCGTTGGGTACGGGAGTGACTCTACGCCGGCCAGCTTAATTCTCCCTGAAGCCCGCCTTAACGCAACCTTAAAGCGCGCGCAAGGACCCGGGCGGAGACCCGGGGCCGCAGGCGTGCTTGCAAAACGGCGCGTCTAGGGCCAACTTATGCTTTTTAAAATTGACTTCCATTATTCGAAAAACACGTGGGTGAACCCGCGCGGTTGAAACAAAAGGACGCTCCATGGACACCGATCTTTCCGACCTCCTCGCCCTGCTCGACCTCACCCCCCTGGATGACGACCTGTTCCAGGGCGAGAGCCGCAACATTGTCGGACCCCGAATTTTCGGCGGCCAAGTGATCGCCCAGGCGCTGGTGGCGGCGGCACGCACCGTGCCCGCGCGCACCGCGCACTCCCTGCAGGCGTACTTTCTGCGTCCCGGCGATGCCCGGGAACCGGTGCTCTACCGGGTGGAGCGCATCCGTGACGGCGGCACCTTCAGCACCCGCCGGGTGGTGGCGGAGCAGCGCGGCCGCCCGATCTTCGATTTCGCCGCCTCCTTTCACAATGCCGAGGACGGCCCGGCCCACCAGACCGCCGCTCACAGCGCGCCGGACCCGGAAGGCCTGCCCGACGAGCAGACCGTCACCGCCGACTTCCTGAAGGACGAGGACATTTCCGAGAATTTCCGCGCCGCCCTGCTGCGCCGCAAGCCGGTGGAAATCCGCCCGGTGACCCGGCGCCACCCGCTGCGCCCGGAGAAGGCGGAGCCGATCCGCCAGGTGTGGCTGCGCGCCGCCGGCGAGGCCGGGGACGACCCGCTGATCCACCAGGCGCTGCTCGCCTATGTGTCCGACCACAGCCTGATGGGCACCGCCCTGCTGCCCCACGGCATCACCTTCCTGGACCGGGATATGCAGGTGGCGAGCCTGGACCATACGCTGTGGTTCCACCGGCCGGTGCGGCTGGACGACTGGCTGTTCTACGACATGGAGAGCCCGATCGCCACCGGGGCGCGGGGCTTCAATCGGGGGCAGGTGTTCAACCGGCAGGGGGAGTTGGTGGCTTCGGTGTGTCAGGAAGGGTTGATGCGGAAGGCTTGAATTTGTAGGAGCTTGCCTGCAAGCGAAAGGGCGACTACGTCGCCCGGCGGGATTCCAGAGAGGCTGTCGGAGCTACCGTTAGAGACCTCTCTGGCATCCTGCCGGCAAGCGCTGCTTGCCTTTCGCGGGCTGGGCCCGCTCCCACAGGGCCCGCTCGCACAGGCCCGGTCCTGCATCGGCAGTGGTTATTTCTCGACGATGGCGACGACGCCCTGGCCGCCGGCGGCGCAGATGGAGATCAGGCAGCGGCCTGAGCCCTTCTCGTTGAGCAGCTTGGCGGCGTTGGCCAGGATGCGCGCGCCGGTGGCGGCGAACGGGTGGCCGGCCGCCAGGGACGAGCCCTTGACGTTGAGCTTGGTCATGTCGATTTCGCCCAGCGGCTTGTCGCGGCCCAGACGTTCCTTGCAGAAGGTTTCGTCGTTCCAGGCTTTCAGGGTGGTGAGCACCTGGGAGGCGAAGGCTTCGTGGATTTCGTAGAAATCGAAGTCCTGCAGGGTGAGGCCGGCGCGATCGAGCATGCGCGGCACGGCGTAGGCCGGCGCCATCAGCAGGCCTTCTTTCTTGCCGATGAAGTCCACCGCCGCCACTTCGCAGTGGGTCAGGTAGGCCTGTACCGGCAGCCCGCGTTCCTGGGCCCAGTCCTCGGACGCCAGCAGCACGGTGGAGGCGCCGTCGGTGAGCGGGGTGGAGTTGGCGGCGGTCATGGTGCCTTCGGAACCACCGAACACCGGCTTCAGGGTGCTCAGTTTCTCGATGGTGGAGTCACCGCGCATGTTGTTGTCGCGCTCGAGACCGTGGAACGGGGTCATCAGATCGCCCTGCCAGCCCTCTTCATAGGATTTCGCCAGGTTCTGGTGCGAGCGCCAGGCCAGCTCGTCCTGGGCTTCACGGGAAATGCCCCACTCGGCGGCGGTGATCGCCTGGTGCTCGCCCATGGACAGGCCGGTGCGCGGCTCGCCGTTCTTGGGGATGTCCGGGATCATCAGCTTGGGGTTGAGCAGCTTGACCGCCTGCTTGAGCTTGTCACCGTTGCTCTTGGCGCGGTTGATCTCCATGAAAATCTTGCGGGCCTGCTCGTTGACGCCCAGGGGCGCGTCCGAGGTGGTGTCCACACCACCGGCCACGGCGCAGTCCACCTGGCCGAGGGCGATCTTGTTGGCCACCAGGATGGCCGCTTCCAGGCCGGTGCCGCAGGCCTGCTGCAGGTCGTAGGCGGGGGTTTCCGGCGCCAGCTTGGAGCCCAGCACGCACTCGCGCACCAGGTTGAAGTCCTTGGCGTGCTTCATCACGGCGCCGGCGGCCACTTCACCCATGCGCTCGCCGTGGAGTTTGAAACGATCCACCAGGCCGTTGAGCGCGGCGGTCAGCATTTCCTGGTTGTCGACCTCGAAATAAGCGGTATTGGAGCGGGCAAAGGGAATGCGGTTGCCGCCCACAATGGCCACCTTGCGTACGTTGTCGCCTGCCAGCATAGTAATTCCTCCACAGTGGCGTCGGGGAGGCCGGAGTGGCCGGCCCGAGTGCCCAGGTTAACAGATGAGCGCAGTCTATCGCCCAACGGGCGGGCCTCATTGGCTTCGGCGCCTCCCGGCCTTCCCGTGCCGGTCAATACACCCTTCACACACGGGTGCTTCAATACGCCCCCTACGAATGCTCGGCAAAGGACACGACCATGAGCGATACCTATCAGGCAATTGCCAACTCCCCCATGGGCAAGGCCGTTTTCAGCGCCATTAATCTGCCCATCCCGGTGATTCTCGAACGCTGGCAGCCGGGCCAGAAATCCTTTATCAGCGGTGGCGTGCTGGTGGGTGCCGCGCCCGGATCCAGCGCCGTGGACACGGTGTTCGCCACGCTCAAGGGCGCCCCGGAGGCGAAACCCGCGGTACTCGCCAACACCCGCAACGCCAACGACCTGCAGAAGCAGGCGGCGGCGGCCGGCCTCAACACCGACAACTACACCGCCACCCGCGAAGACGACAGCAAATTCAAAGCGCTGGTGTTCGACGCCACCGGCATCGAAAGCCCGGATGACCTCAAAACGCTGTGGGAATTCTTCCAGCCGGTGATCAAAAAACTGGATAAATGCGGCCGCGTGATCGTCATCGGGCGCACCCCGGAAACCCTGAGCGGCGCCGCCCGCGTCGCCCAGCGCGGCCTGGAAGGCTTCACCCGCTCGGTGGGCAAGGAAATCAAACGCGGCGCCACGGTACAGCTGGTGTACTGCGAAGCCGGCGCGGAAAGCCAGCTGGCCTCGCCGCTGCACTTCTTCCTGTCGCCGAAATCCGCCTATGTGTCGGCGCAGGTGGTGCGCGTGGGCCCCGCCGGCTTCGACGCGCAAAGCTTTGACTGGGACAAGCCGCTGGCCGGCAAAAAAGCCCTGGTCACCGGCGGCTCGCGCGGCATCGGCGCGTCCATCGCCCGGGTGCTGGCCCGCGACGGCGCCGAAGTCACGGTGCTGGACATCCCGCCGATGGCCGAAGACCTGAACAAGGTGGCCGAGGAGATCGGCGGCCAGAGCCTGGAATTGGACATCACCGCCGACGACGCGCCGCGCGTGATCGCCGACGCCGCCAAGAAAATGGGCGGCCTGGATATCCTGGTGCATAACGCCGGCGTCACCCGCGACAAGATGCTCGGCAACATGCCCGAGGGTCACTGGGACATGGTGATGAACATCAACATCGCCAGCCAGCTGCGCATCAACGAGCAACTGGTGGCCGACGGCGCCATGGGCGAAGGCGGTCGCATCGTGTCGATCAGCTCCATCGCCGGCATCGCCGGCAACCTGGGCCAGACCAACTACGGCACCTCCAAGGCCGCGGTGATCGGCATGATCGACACCTACTCCGAGGAGTACGCGGACAAGGGCATCACCGTGAACGCGGTGGCGCCGGGCTTCATCGAAACGCAGATGACCGCCGCCATCCCCTTCACCATCCGCGAAGCCGGCCGGCGCATGAACGCCATGAGCCAGGGCGGCCAGCCGGTGGACGTGGCGGAAACCATCTCGTTCTTCGCCAGCCCCGCCTCCCAGGGCCTCACCGGCAACGTGGTGCGCGTCTGCGGCCAGATGATGCTGGGCGCCTGATCGGCCTGGCGTAGAAAGCTTGTGGGAGCGGGCCCGCCCGCTCCCACCTCCCTTTCGACTTGAAACTCCCCTTCCCCACCGCCATCTAACCTTGAACGGCACTCACTCGCCGCAATGAATTTCCGAGGTTTCGATGGGTTTCGGTCGCGTTTTCCTGACCATTTTCGTGCTCGCCCTGGTGGAGGTCATGGTACTGGCCGCCGTGGCGGACTTTATCGGCTGGCCGATCACCATTCTGATGGTGGTGGTCACCGCCCTGCTGGGCACCGCCCTGTTCCGCAGTCAGGGCCTGCAGACCTGGCAACGGCTTAACCAGCGCATGAACCAGGGTGAAATGCCCGGCCGGGAGCTGGCCGAAGGCATGATGCTGCTGCTCGGCGGCGCCTTCCTGATCACCCCCGGGTTTATCACCGACGCCCTGGGCTTCGCCCTGCTGCTGCCGTTTTCACGGCGCGCCATGGCGGATTATCTGATCCGCAAGGGCACGCTGCAGACCTTCGCCACCCGGGGCGGCCCGGGCGGCGGCGCCTTCTTCTACCAGAGCCGCACCGTCTATCCCGGCGGATCGCGGCCCGGCCAGTCCGGGCCCGGCTCCGCCAATGACCCCGCCCACCGGCCCGGCCCCGGCGTCACCATCGAGGGCGAAGCCGACGAGCCCGACGACCCCCGTCGATAACGAGGTGCGCCTTCCCTAGGCGGGTTCTCTCCAGCCGGGGACGCGGGTCTGTGTGCGGCCCTTGTGGGAGCGGGCCCTGCCCGCGAAAGGGAGCGAAGCTCCCGGCAGGATTCCAGAGACCTGGTTCTTCGGGTGTTCGGTGCTCCGTATCCGAGACGCGGTGCAATGGTGGTGCCTTCCGGGACCGCTCAAGTCGTCCCTGATCGCTGTTAGTTTGGCCGTCCCTGGCCAAACAGCTCCCTCCAGGCACCACCATTGCCCCGCTCACTGGGTAGCGTCACCGCCACGGGTCAGATCCACCCTTTCAGAGAGGCGCTAGGACCTTTCAATTTCCAAAGGAGCACCCGATCCCGGTGCGGCCTCTCTGGAGAGAAAAGTTTCTGGAATCCTGCCGGGTGGCTGACTGAAGTGGTCAAGTGATCTTGGACAGTTTCTTAGGTTCTGATCACGCGACCGCTTTTTCCCTTGCCCCGGGCGTTTGGTATTGGTTGGTGCTGTGAGGGCGGACGTGGTTGTAGTACTG